>Ga0209089_10000148_pt1 | contig 62891 bp, 60 predicted proteins | sample ArcticOcean_MG_C_FD_187431 | JGI IMG/M metagenome (GOLD analysis project Ga0209089, IMG submission 187431) | Marine microbial communities from western Arctic Ocean - ArcticOcean_MG_CB2_150 (SPAdes) (version 2) | ecosystem: Environmental > Aquatic > Marine > Oceanic | place: Arctic Ocean: Canada...
GGAGATGCACATCGCGGCACAGGCCCAACGCACTCGCCACTCTACCACCTGGGTCCCACCTCTAATTCATTATTGATACTTTGTATCATTACGGTTCATAAATAAAAGGCGCTCGTTACGCCTAACTCGATTTGAGACATAATATCACAACCCCCATGGGTCGACTACTATTGATAATCGCTAGTCGCCCATCAACAGGTCATGACTATGTTGTGCTAATCATGCCGTACCTAAAACCAGACCCTCTGGCAGTTGCACGATCATTCCTTTGCCATCTAGGTCAACGCTCAAAACGACCTCAACCAACGCCGGAATGAGTATATCTCTGCGGTCCTCTTTTCGTATGACGTATACGTCATTTGCGCCCGTCTCGATGATCTCAACAATGCGCCCCAGGTCTTCGCCTTCTGCCGTGTGGACCGGCAGGTCAATCATTTGAAAGTGATAGAAGACACCATCTGGGAGCGGCTCGGCATCCACCTCAGGCACCGTGAGCAGCTGCCCTCTGAGCTCGTCCGCCGCCGTACGGTCGGCGATAGAGTCTAGCTTGACCACCATGATCCCTTTGGACTTTCGGGCGCGCTCCACGGTGACCGTCTTGCCTTTGAGGTAGACTACGCCGCCGCTGGAAAATCGCGATGGGGCATCAGAAAGGATTTCTACTTTGACGTCGCCTGAAACGCCCCAGCCGCCACGAATACGTCCGACCACAATATGGCCAGAATTCAGATCGTCCTTAGCTTTGGGGTTGTTTGGCTTACGTGAAAGCACTTTTGATGGCTTTGGGGAGATGTTGCGTGAGGAATTCAGAACTTAAACGATTTCCAATACAGCGCGGGTACCCTGTTTAACAGCAGCAACTCGCAGTAATATCCGTATGGACTGGGCGACGCGGCCCTGTCTGCCAATGACTTTACCTTTGTCATCAGGGGCCACTTCGAGCTTGAATACTATGCGGCCATCCTCTTCCTCTTCAGTGACCCGGACCTGGTCCGGCTCAGAGGCGATGGATTTTGCAATGTACTCAACAAGCTCCTTCATTCGCCTTTAACCCTATCCAATGTCCCGAGCCGCTTAAGCATCTGGTTCACGGCGTCGGACGGCTGAGCGCCAACACGTAACCACTTAAGAGCCTTCTCCTCATCGACAACAATGGTCGGTGGGTCGGTCCTAGGATTGTAATGACCAATGTAATCAACGAACGCACCGTCACGGGCTGCACGGGAGTCGGCAACTACTATTCTATAGCTAGGCTGGTGTTTGGCTCCAACCTTTCGAAGTCGCATTCTGAGCATATTTTGTCACTTCCAAAGACTGTTATAAAATAACGTCAGTACTAGTAAGAATTCTGTTAAGACGGCACCTTTCAGTGTACAGCAAATTTGCTGCAAGGCATACCTAAGAATTCTAGCCCGCGTCCGCTTGCCTTGTCAACGAATGGAGAGATGTCCATAGCTGAAAAACTTGGCTAACCGGGGACATAGCATACCCGAAGTAGTGACTTGTGGCTCGAACGTCGCGCAGAGCTAGGCTCCGCCACTAGGCCTGGGGAGAAATGCCGCTTTGAGTCTGCAATTAGGGCATTCCACACTACGCATGGCCCGAAAGCCTCCCGTGGAGTGTTGCACATGGCCGCAAGACCAGCAAATGAAGGATACACCGGTCTCTTTAATATTATTGCTTACCATCGCCATCATCTGAATATAAGATATTTGAAATTCGTTTTGACGAACTAGGGTCGTAAACGCACTTCAATCAGCTATCCGACCTGCATATCGGCATATCACTTAGCCAGTTGCTACCCTATTTCAAAGTCTACTACGGAACAGAGGACAGCCCGGTGACGAACAAGTGAATAATCCGTTAGAGGAACTGCTCTGGTGAAGAGCCTGAAGAATTTCGTAGATTAGAGTGAGAACCGCAGGGGGACGACCTAAAAGCCAAATAAAAAATTAAAACATTTAAATAATGCCGGAGGATCAGGGCATTATTCAGTATTACACCAACAATCCCCAATGCTGATGCGGAAAGACCGTCCTGTTTCCCTGCCAGTTCTTAAAGAGAAGGTGTTTACAGTTTTGTGGAGATCCGCTGCTAGGCTACGCTGGCCTTATGCAACTGCTTCATGATACGAGACTTCCTTCGGGATGCGTTATTCGAATGAATCGCACCCTTCTGGGCGGCCTTATCCAGCGCGACAACAGCAGACTTTACAGCCTCTGCAGCAGCGTCCAGATCATTACTTTCAATTAGCATGCGAGCTTTTCTTACTTCGGTCTTGGCCCTGGTTCGAAGTGGCGTGTTCTGCAACCTTCGTCGCTCGGAGACCCTGAATGATTTTGCGCTAGGCAACTTTTGCCTTACCTCCAGTAAAATTGGGCTAGTCTCTTGCTCTACTAACCCCAAATACGTTTCCTACGCCTTCAAGTTTGGAGAACAGCACATTCAACTGGTCAATCCCGTTGATATAGACGGTAAGCGAAATTACGCTCACGTCTCCATGCTCCTCTGAAACGCACGAAGCTATGTTAACACGTTCTTCGGACACGCGTGAGGTGATATCTCCCAATAGCCCAACCCTATCCCATGCCTCGACTCTTATTCTGACTGCGTAAAGGGTCTGAGTCTTCCCCCACCCTACCGGAATTAGCCGCTCTGTCTCTTGCTCGGAACGGATGTTATGGCAGTTCACCTGGTGCACAGTTACGCCCCGACTGCGGGTAACATACCCAATTATATCGTCGCCGCTAATTGGCGAGCAGCAGTTTGCCATGCGGGTGAGCAGATCACCGACGCCCAGTACCTCTATGCCTGAGGCAGGGCTGTTTACCGGCACTGATAAGAACACCTCGTGCTCAGGCTCGACTTCCTGAATCGATAGCTTGTTAACTACCTGGGCAACGGTGACAGCGCCGCTTCCCAGAGCGATCATGAATTCGTCGGTATTGTCGAATTTCATTAGCGCAGCGACATCGCTATCAGCAATCGACACAGTAAGACGGCGCAACTGCCGCTGGAATAGATCGCGACCTCGCTGGATATTGATTCGTCGTTCCTGCAGGTTAAACCACTGGCGAATCTTGGAACGGGCCGACGTCGTATTTACATGCCCGAGGTTCGGGTTAAGCCAGTCCAGGCTGGGCCCGCGGACTGTCTTGCTGGTCATGATCTCCACGGTGTCGCCGTTCTTTAGTGTATATGTGAGCGGCACCAGCTTACCGTTGACCTTGCCACCTATGCAGCGATGGCCGACATCCGTATGAATCCTATAAGCGAAATCCAGAGGTGTGGCACCTGCGGGAAGTTCCTTCAGATCGCCTTTGGGCGTATACACAAAGACCTGGTTCTGGAAGATGTCCGTTTTGAAAGACTCTACGAACTGCTCCGCGCCGCTGACATCTCGCTGCCAGTCCAGTATCTGACGCAGCCAGGTCATCTTCTCTTCGAAATCTACATCCGTAGTGTTGCCTTCTTTATACAGCCAGTGTGCGGCCACCCCGTATTCGGAGACCCTGTGCATCTCATGCGTGCGAATCTGCACCTCAACGGGGTGCGCGTCCACACAAAGCACGCTGGTGTGCAAAGACTTGTACAGGTTGTCTTTGGGGTTAGCGATATAGTCGTCGAAGGCGCCTGGCATCGGCCGCCACCTTGAATGCACGATGCCTAGGGCCGCATAGCAGTCGGACACTTTGCTTACGAGCACTCGGAGTGCGAAAAGATCGTGGATATCGTCAACGCCAAGATTCTGCCTGGCATATGCCTGAATCTTCCTGTGAATACTGAAAATGTGTTTGGGGCGTCCGGTGACTTCAGCGACAATGCCAGCGTCATCCAGGTCTTGCTGAAGGGTCTCCAGGATAGACTCGACGTAGTCCTCGCGCTCCTGCCTCTTCGAGCTGAGCATTCCCGAGATGCTATTGTACGCCTCAGGGTTGATATGCTGGAACGCCAGGTCCTCTAGCTGCCACTTAACCTCCCAGATGCCCAATCTATGGGCCAGCGGAGCATAGATGTCCAGGGTTTCCTGGGCGATGGCCTGACGTCGTGCCTCAGGCATTGCCCCTAAGGTCCGCATGTTATGAAGACGGTCAGCGAGCTTAATCAGCACCACTCGAATGTCTTCAGCCATGGCAACAAGCATTTTGCGTATGCTGGCTGCCCTGGCCAGGTCATCGTCTGACTCGGACTGGTCGAACTCGCCGAGCTCTTGGGCCAGCGCCTCGGTCTTGGTCAGCTTGGTGACGCCGTCCACCAAGGCGGCAACTTCGTCCCCAAACTTGGCTGCCACTTCTTCCATATCGATATCGCAGTCCTCGACTACGTCATGTAGAAGTGCTGCCGCCAAGGCATTAGGGTCTAATCGAAGGTCGGCAAGAAAAAGTGCGGTCTGAAGTGGATGTTCAATGAAGGGCTCTCCGGAGCGCCGCAATTGCCCATCATGGGCTTGAGCCGCAAATTTGTAGGCTTCCTCTATTATGGGAATTCTATCTTCGGGAATGTACTCTCTAGCTTTGGCCAGCAGTGTTTCCAAGAAATAGTCCTCTCACCGGGTATTTCGGAAGGCGGCTCTCACTTATCAAGTATATCCGAGCATGCAAACTCAATCAATTTGCATTTTGGCGTATCCCCAAGCAATTGCCTATGCCTTTAATAAGACGGAAACGTGCCTTAATACCGGTTTCCCCGCGCAATGGCAGAACCTATCATTAAGGCAGGAGCGCCTGTGTTAAGATGCATAGCCAGTTTCAAACTTTCCGCCGGAGCGCTGAATTAGGCGGATAACGATTCAATTAGATTAGTGGAGCCAAAACTACAAATGTGTGCTGACAAGAAAAACCGGATCTCTGTAGGCCCGATAAGCGGCTTTCCAGAGTGGACACCGGCAGAACACATTCTAGAGCAGCGAATGCTGGATACTATTCGAACGTCCTTCGAGCGCTACGGATTTTCGCCCATCGAGACGTCTTCCGTAGAGCGCAACGAAGTGCTTACTGCCAAGGGCGGCTCCGAAACCGAGCGCCAGATATACAGGCTTACGGGCCTCAACCCTAAGAGTGCCGAGGACGCCCGCGATTACTCTTTGCACTTCGACCTAACCGTGCCTCTCGCCAGATACGTCGCGCAGCGATACGGCGACCTGGTCTTCCCCTTTCGGCGTTACCAGATTCAAAAGGTCTGGCGCGGCGAAAGGCCTCAGCACGGACGATTCCGCGAATTCACGCAATGCGATATCGACATTGTCGGCGACGGTGAACTGGGAATGATGGCTGACGCTGAAATTCCAGCGGTCATCACAGACGTCTTCACCCGGCTAAATATTGGAAACTTCTGCATTCGAATCAGCAATCGCAAGATTCTCACCGGCTACCTGGAGCATCTCGGTTTCAGCGAAGGTGAGACTGCGGATATTCTCAGGGAGGCCGACAAGGTAGACCGCCAGGGCGAAGGTCCAGTGCGGAAGTACCTCCAAGAAAACGGTGCCGACGAGTCAAAGGTCGAGGGCATTCTGGGCCTGGTGAAGGCCGAGGGCTCCTCCCAGGACATTCTCAAGCTGCTTAAGTCGATGACGGGAATTGGAGAGCGCTTCGAGCAGGGCGTCTCAGAGCTATCAACCCTAGTAGAGTTCGCGGCGTCTTTCGGCATTCCAGACGCGAATCTTCAGGTAGACCTGGGCATCATTCGTGGGCTGGACTACTACACCGGCACCATCTATGAGACGCGACTGACCGACCACCCGCAACTAGGCAGCATCTGCTCTGGAGGACGCTACGATGACCTTGCCAGCTATTTCATTGGCCGCGCCCTGCCAGGCGTCGGCATATCCATTGGCCTTAGTAGGCTGTTTTCACAGTTAATTAGCGCCGAAATCCTACAAACAGGCCCCGCCACAATTGCGCCTGTACTCGTGGCCACTCCAGATGAGTCCATCTACCGCAAGGCAATTGAGATGGCCAGCGACCTACGTTCCGCCGGCATCGACACTGAAATATACTTTGAAAAGGCCCGGCTGGCCCGGCAGCTACGGTACGCCTCCAGAAAGGGCTTCAAGATCGTTGTCATTCCTCTCGACGAAGACCTGGCTGAGGGCAAAATCCGATTCAAGGATATGGAGACCGGAGAAGAACAGGTCGTGTTGATGGCAGAACTCAGCCCAGAAGTCGCACGGACTATCGACGAATAATACGCATCTGCCTGAATCAACAGTAATCGCTGGTACATAAATTCAGGCGTTTGTTATACTGAATTCCAACAACATTGCTCAAGTAAATTTATACAAGGTAGCCAGCGAGTCCACTATGACCATGCTAAACAGACTTACCTCTATTGAGGAACGGTACGATGAGATAGATAGGATGATGGCCGACCCGGAAGTGTCGATTGATTTCACGCGCGTTCAGACGCTGGCCAAGGAACAGGCAACGCTCCGCAATATCGTACAGCTCTCCCGCGAACTTCGGGGCATAATGCAACAGATTGAAGAGGCTACATCGATTATCCATGAGGAAAGCGATGTAGACATGCTCGCCTTTGCCAAGGAAGAGGTAGCCGAGCTTGAGGGGCGCAAGACCAGGGTTGAAGAAAACCTTCAGGTTGCGCTGGTGCCCAAAGATCCCAACGACGAAAAGAACGTCATCATGGAGATACGCGCCGGGGCTGGTGGAGATGAGGCAGGCCTGTTTGCGGCAGACCTCTATCGCATGTACCTACGCTACGCCCAGCGCATGGGTTGGAAGATCGAAGTCATCGATGCGAACGAGACCGGCCTGGGTGCGCTCAAAGAGATCATATTTGGAGTAAAGGGTGACGGTGCGTACAGTCGCCTCAAGTATGAAAGCGGTGGCCATCGCGTTCAGCGCATACCTACGACCGAGTCCAGCGGTCGGATACACACATCGGCCGCCACGGTTGCTGTTCTCCCCGAAGCTGAAGAAATTGACATCGATATCAAGCCTGAAGAGCTGCACATCGATATATTTCGTGCGGGTGGTCACGGCGGTCAAAACGTTCAAAAAGTTGAGACGGCGGTCCGCATCATACATATACCTACGGGCATTACGGCGCAATGTCAAGACGAGCGCTCTCAACTTAAGAACAAAACAAAGGCAATGGGAGTGTTGCGTTCCCGCCTTTTAGCTCGCGAAATAGCGATGCAACAGCAGGAAGTCTCGGCAAACCGCAAGTCTCAGATCGGAACTGGCGACCGCTCGGACAGGGTTCGAACGTTCAATTTCCCTCAGAGCCGCGTGACAGACCACCGAATCAACTACTCTAGTTTCAACCTTGAGGGTATCCTAGACGGCGATATAAACGAATTCGTTGAAGCCCTTCAAGCCAAGGCCCAAGCCGAAAAGCTGACGGAAGCCAGCCAATAAATCTCGGCTGGCTTTAGCAGAGAAAACTCAAGGCATGAGACTCAGAGAATACCTTCTTCGCGCCAGGAAAGAACTTCCCACCGGACCGGACTACAATCCCCATCTAGAAGCCGAAGTCCTGGTACGCCACGGACTTGGCATTAGCCGGGAACAGTTTTTTGCAGAGCTAGAGCGCCTACTCACCCCAGACGAGACCACCATTCTGGAAGCCCTGATTGCTCGTAGGGCGTCGGAGGAGCCTCTTGCGTACATCACACAACATCGGGAGTTCTACAGCCTGGATTTCGCTGTGAACAAGCACGTTCTCATTCCTAGACAAGAGTCCGAACTCCTGGTGGACTTGGCTCTGGATTTCGCGAATGGCCTGTCGGTGGATTCTGTCACAATCGCAGACGTGGGTACGGGCAGCGGCGCACTTGCCATCGCCCTAACTCATAACCTGCCAAACGCTACCGTGAAGGCGATCGACCTGTCTGAAGAAGCCCTCAACGTCGCTGATGAGAACGCACGTCGCCACGGGGTCACTGACCGGGTAATGCTATTCCTCGGAGACCTGCTGGAGCCTGTAAGCCTTGCCGTCGACATTATCGTATCCAACCCGCCTTATATACCAACTGGCGATATTAACGGCCTGCCAATTGACGTCCGATACGAGCCCAGGCAGGCCCTCGATGGAGGTCCCGATGGCCTGGATGTGCTGCGTCGCCTGCTGGCACAGGCCCCGGCCAAGCTAAAGCCAGGAGGCTGCATGCTGGTTGAGCTATCACCAGAGCAGATGGACGAAGCGGAGCGACTGGCGCAATCCGCTTTCCCTTCGGCTGAGGTCTCCCATGCCGACGACCTCTTAGAACTCACAAGGGTGCTGGTCATTAAAACAAAATAAGGCGACCAATATGGTTGCCTTATTCGATAATCTAATTCAGCTGTGTTCTGGCCCTCAGCCCTCTATACAAAAGTTTATTCGAAGCCGAGCTGGTAGTGCTTGCCCTCGGTCTTGATAGACGGAGCCATGATGATCTCAGCGTTATGCATTTCCTGGATAGTCTGTGCGCCGACCATTCCCATGCATATCCGTAGCGCGCCGATAAGGTTCTGCGTGCCATCGGTCACTGAAGTAGGCCCAAACAGTATCTCTTTGAGAGTGCCCTTGACACCTACATTCACTCGCGTGCCACGTGGCAGAGCAGGATGTGGATTGGCCATGCCCCAGTTGTAGCCTTTGCCGGGAGCCTCTTTGGCCTGAGCCAGGGGAGAGCCCAGCATTACGGCATCTGCACCGCAGGCGAAGGACTTGCAGAGGTCGCCGCCTGTACGAATACCGCCGTCGGTTATCACAGGGACGTAGCGACCAGTTCGCTTGAAGTACTCATCGCGGGCCGAGGAGCAGTCCAGAGTAGCCGTGACCTGAGGAACACCGACGCCGGTGACCTCTCGTGTGGTGCAAGCGGCACCAGGTCCCACTCCTACAAGAAGACCGTGTATGCCGGTCTCCATAAGCTCAAGCGCGACATCGAAGCCAACGCAGTTTCCCACAAGCACAGGGACATTGACCATCTCAAGCAGCTCAGGGAATCGAAGCCCTATTTGGCTCGTGGAGATATGACGTGCTGTTGTCACGGTGGACTGCACAACGATCATGTCGGCACCAGCTTCAGCCGCTACAGGGGCAAAGCGTTTCGTACTGGCAGGAGTAATCGAAACGGCGCACTTGGCGCCGCTCTTCTTTATCTCTTCAACTCTAGCCGCAACCAAGTGGTCCTTGATTGGCTCCGTGTAAAGCTTTTGTAGCAGAGCAGTGACTTCCTCTTGTGGGGTAGTCACAACCTCATTCAATATATCTTCCGTATTTTCGTAACGAGCCTGGATGCCTTCCAGGTTCATTACGGCTATGCCACCTAGTTCGCTCATGTGGCTGGCGAATTGCGGTGAAACTACCGCATCCATGGCGGCTGCCAAAATCGGGGTTGAAAGAGTAATGTCGCCAACTATAAATTCCGTGCTGGTCATCTCAGGATTTACAGTGAGTTCACCGGGCGCAATTGCAACTTCGTCAAATCCATAGGCTCGTCGAATTTCTTTAAGCTGGGCTGCCATTATCTTGCCCCCTTTTTGGCTGAAATTTTAAGGACTATATCAAAGCGTATTTTTAACTTCAAGGTCACGGTCTGTCATTTTCGAACACTATCTAATTTCCAAGTCCATCTCCGCCTCTAGTCCTACCCAAGCCTATTGTAAAATAGCCTTCATCGCACCCAACAATTGGGACCGAAATTAACCAATTATCAGTCTCTTATTATCCTGACAGTAACTCAGATAAAAAGACTACACAAGGACTCGAGCTACATAGCTCTGTGTTGGAGCGATTCTACGCAGTGCTGAATTCGAGCTCTCTGTGGCGGGGAACTGCTGGCAGCGCAAGGACGTCCTCATAATTCCGGCAACATCCGGCGTGAATTTCGAGGCCTATGAAGACTTCCTTCGTCTTTATTGAGTCCCTCCAATAGGGTCAATTGAAACACCAGCGAATCCATTCGAATCCATTTTATTGATAATAGGCCTACTACGGGGGTAGGTCAACGGCTCTGACCGAATAATGGTTATCTTGTCATATAATAAAAAACTAGGCTATTAGATTAGATTTAGTGATATGTGATTGTCATGACTCCTCTCGAAAACACAGTCGAAAACACAGTACGGGCCTATGCGAAAGAGCTTGGTTTCAATCTAGTAGGCATAACATCTGCAGAACCGTTCCTAAGGGATGAGCAAGCCGCCCTTAAACGGGTGCAGGATGGCATGATGGATGGCCTGCGCTGGTACACGGAAGAGCGCGTGAGACGGGCCAACCGGCCACAGGTCCTACTGGAGGAAGCCCAATCCGTGATCTCCCTGGCAATCAGCTACAACACGGGCGCGCCGCCATCAGGGGACAAACTTAGCGGGAAGATTGCTCGTTACGCGTGGGGCGACGACTACCACGACGTCATCAAGAAGCGGCTCCGCCAGTTTTGCGACGGATTGGAAGAGCGACTGGGCAGGCCAATCCGCACTCGCATCTTCGTGGACGACGGCCCAATGAACGACCGCGCCGCCGCAGAACGGGCTGGCCTTGGCTGGTTCGGGAAGAACACTAATATTCTGACGCCCAGCCACGGCTCCTGGGTCTTTCTGGCTCAAGTAATCACGGACCTGGAAATGACGCCTGATGAACCTCTGAAGAAGACGTGTGGAAGCTGCGTCCTCTGCATCGATGCCTGTCCCACCGGCGCCATAGTGGCTCCGTACGTGCTGGACAACCGCAAATGCATCTCGTTTCTGACCATCGAGCTGCGCGGTCCCATTCCCAAAGACATGCGTCCACTGATAGGCGACTGGGTCTTTGGCTGCGACATATGCCAGGACGTCTGCCCTGTGAACCGAAAAGCTGCGGTGGGCCTGGAGCCGGCATTCCAAAAGCGGCACGACTTCTCCGCTCCGGACCTGATACCTCTGCTTGAGCTTGACGACGAAGGATTCCGCGAACGGTTCCGCAATAGTCCGGTCAAGCGGGCGAAACGAGCAGGACTTCAGCGAAACGTCTGCGTAGCCCTGGGCAACATAGGCGACCCCGCTGCAGTTCCCGCTCTCAGCAAGGCCCTGGAATCCGACAGCGACCTGGTGAGAGGTCACGCAGCGTGGGCACTAGGCCGCATCGGCGGAAACGAGGCCGAAAATGCTCTACAGTCGGCATTGGAAAAGCCTCAGGAGGAAGAGGTTATGGTAGAACTTCAGGATGCTCTGAATCAACTGGAGGCGGTGGCCAAGTCATGACCAGCGGAGGACGCATCTATCTGGCCAACGTCGGGGCCAACGCCAGCCATTCCTTCGACAGCCCTATATATGACGACGGCACCTTTGAGTTCATAACCATACCTGAGGACAGGGATCTGCCCGGAGACCACGCCATCCGCTTCGGGCAACTGACGTCGTATTACGACTCAAAGAAGCCCATCAGAGACTATATTCCAAAGCGCCTGTGGGACTTCCCGACCCACTTCGATCCGGAGTTCGAAACCTTCACTTACGGGGATAACTGCGAGGTAAGCCCCCGTGCAGCGTCACTGAAACGCATGGAGGCGGGCGATTTCATATTCTTTCTGGCTAGGCTAACGAGACAGGAAGACAAGAAGTCGGCAAAAGAGCACGGCTTCTACCTGGTCGGTTTCCTGGAGATCGAGGACATCCTCAAGGATGTAACGCAGCGCCCTACTGATGCCGAGATGAAGCGCTATGGCACCAATGCCCACATCCTGAGAGGGCTCAGCGACGACTCGCTGTGGGACCGGTTCTGGGTATTCGGCGGGTCAGCCAACTCCACAAGATTCCACAGGGCTGTGCCTGTCACAAGAGAGCTTGCCTTGCAGGTGTTCTCCTCCGCAGATGGCTCGCCGTGGAAGTGGGACTCCGGCCGCAGCGACCTCCAGGTTATCGGCTCCTACACACGAAGTTGCCGCTGCGTAATCGACCCCGCCATTCCTGGGCAGGATGAGAAAGCCCCCATTCTCTGGGACTGGGTTCAAAAACACTCCTGACCCGATGTTAGCCCGACGCTGAAGGCGTGTAGCCCTTTAATGTGGATACGGTTAATCTTTGATGCGCTCCCGTAAAATGGCCTCTCTGGCGGCTTATGCACTGCTGCTGGTTGCGGTCGCCTGCCAGAGCCCAGCGCCTTTTGTTCCACCAGAAGTAGAGGTTGTCACCTTCGCGACTCCTACGGCAACAGCGCCTGCAGCGACACATTTGGCACAGGCAAGGCCCAAACAAACATCATCGCCATCAGCCCTACCAACCGATGTAATACCGACAGCAACTAAGAATATGCCCACCGCCACGCTGACTCCTGAAATCGAGCCTAGCCCCACACCAGCATCAACATCGATACCAGAAGCAGAGGCGACGGCTACAGCAGAGCCTGTTCCCGCAAGCGCCGCACCAGTCAAACCGTCCACAGCAACCCCCTTCCTAACCTCGACGCCATTGCCTGAATCCACGGCTGTTCCAACCGAGTTGCCGACGCCCAAGCCCACGCCGTCACCGACTGCGCAACCACCTGACCTGGACATTAATGGCAGTCTGACCTACGTAGATATTGATGGCATTCTCTGGTCAATCAACGCCGATGGCTCAGAAAAAACCCTCATTGCAGAATCATTGACCCCATCGCAGGCACCAGTCTGGTCGGCGAAAAAGCGACGAGTGGCGTTTCGCCAGCAAAAGACGATCAACAACGCTCCCGTGAATGTCTGGCGCGTGATGGAGGTTGACGACCTCGGCAAATACAAACTCATCGCGCGACTGCAAGACTCAGAGAACTTCACATGGTCGCCAGATGGTCGCACTGCAATAACATCAGAACCTTTCAAAGGCTTTGTGGAGTACAACATCTCAACTCAACGCAGTGAGGACGTGTTCGATACCTTCGGTGCTACGCTCGATCGCAGTCCCGAACTCTCGCCCAACGGCAAAAAACTCGCCTTCGTTCATTACGAATTAAGCGTGCAGTATTACGTGGGTCTGATACGAGATTATGACGATGAGATCAAGCCCATAACCTATGATGGGGCATTCATCGATTACTTCCACCCAACAGTGAAATTCCTCGACGCAGGAACGTCTGTCCAACGCAACCAGCAGTTCATGTTCATGTGGACTCCCGACAGCAAACAGATCGTTTACGCCGTAAGGCAGCCACAGGAAGCCTTCGGCAGCATATACATAACAGGGGCAAAGTTCGCGACCATAGCCACAGGCGTTATGGAGCCAGTCGGCACAAACGTGGACCTCTCGGCCAACGGCGAGACTGTCGTGTTCGCAAAATCAGAAGGTCTAATGACCTCCAGGGTCGACGGCCGGTTTTCGGCTAGTTTATTGCTAGAAGGCACAGCAATCTTCCCACGATGGTCGCCGGATGAAAAGTACGTCGCCTTTACCAACCAGCAGGGGATCGTCATGGTGTCCGCCGACGGCAAAGTGAAGCACGCCATTCCCAGCACTGCTGGCGCTGTCTCGGTCGCGTGGGTGCCGCTCCCCTAGCAGTCCACGTCAGCTTGACAATCCCCTTTTCAGGCTCTAGCGTGTAGGCCGACGCGTCGCGTTAATAACACCTGCACGGGGAATTTACTTTGACTAGCACACCCAATCGCTCTCCAAGATTTCCGGCAGCAAACCGTCCGGCTGCGCTTGGCGTAAACGGCATGGTTACCTCGGCACATCCGATGGCATCAATGGCAGGGCTACAGGTGCTCGTAGATGGCGGCAACGCCTTCGATGCGGCCATAGCCACTGCCGCTGTGTTGGGCGTTGGCGAGCCATACATGTCTGGCATGGGCGGCATAGGCGTCGCGTTGGTTTATACGGCCTCAGACAACAAGGTGCGTGCGCTGAACTTCTCAGGCTGCGCTCCAAAGGCAGCCGCCCCCGATATATTCAGCGGCGACATGAAGGATACAGGCGCGAGGTCGCCTCTGGTGCCAGGAAACGTTGCTGGCTGGCTGGCGCTGCATGAGGCTCACGGCTCCATGGACAGGGAGCGCCTGTTCAGGCCCGCAATCGAGTATGCAGAGGGCGGCATGCCCGTAACCAGGCTAAACGCCAAGACGATGGCAAACAGGGCCAGCGCACTAACTCGGTTCCCGTCCGGGTCCATCATCGTGGGCGACGACGGCAGCACTCCAGCCGCTGGCGACAGGCTTCGTATGCCTCAACTGGCGGAGTCCTTCAGGGCCGTTGTTAAGGGCGGAACCCAGACCTTTTACACTGGCGAAATAGCGGAGCGTCTGGTCAAGGGAATACAGGCGGAGGGTGGCCTGCTCACCATGGATGACCTGGCCGATTACCAGATCGAGTGGCAGGAGCCCATTAGCATCCCCTACCGCGGTTACAAGATATTCACGACTCCCCCGAACTCTACGGGCTTCCAGATCCTGGAGACTCTAAAGCTGATGGACGGCTTTAGCGGCGACGACCTGGTCTTCCAGTCTCCAGAAACCCTGCACCTGATGATGGAGTCAATGAAGCTGGCCGTCACAGATAGAATCAGGTACGGTGGCGACCCGAGAGTGAAAGATATACCTATACAGGGCCTGCTCTCGGAAGGCTACGCTGCCCAACAGAGGTCCCGCATCGATCGCGCCAAAGCAGCGCATGTCTCCGGCGAGACCTTTGCGGAGGGAATGCCCAGCGGCTCGCTCTTGGCGGGTAGCCCTGAGGCCTTTGACGGAGGCATGACCACCCATTTCGCGGCTACGGATAGGGACGGCAACGTCGTCTCGATCACCCAGACGCTAGGCGGCGGCTTTGGCTCAGGCCTGGCACCAGACAACACCGGCATATTCCTGAACAACATGTGCCACTGGTTCGACCTGGAAGAGGGCAGCCACAATCGAATCGGCCCCGGCAAGCGAGTCGACTTTTGTGTTGCGCCCACACAGACCTTTCTCGGCGACAAGTTCTACGCCAGCATGGGCACTCCCGGCAGTTGGGGCATCCTGCAGACGACACCACAGTTTCTAATGCACCTGTTGGACTTCGGCATGAATCCGCAAGAGGCCATCGAAGCACCTCGGTACAGGTACTACGGCGGCGTGAGCGTGCAAATGGAGGAGCGATTCCCCGTAGAAGTCCGCAAGGCCTTAGAGAAAAAGGGACACGAAATAACAGTGGTTGAGCCCTGGTCAATGTCTGTGGGCGGGGCCCAAGGATTCAGACTTAATTCTGCTAGTGGCACTCTGGAGGGTGGCGCAGACCCCCGCCGAGATGGACTGGCAATCGGATGGTAGGTTGAATGGCAAGAGAGAAATTATTCATAACTAGAGAACACATCATTCCAGAGGCGATAGAGTTTCTGGCGAAACACCACGACGTGGAGGTCTGGAAAGACCGCACAGCTCCACCCAGAGAACTCCTAATTCAAAAGGCGGGCGAGTGCGCTGGCCTTTTAACCGAAATAACGGACCTCGTCGACAAGGAACTGCTTGACCAGGCCTCGACGCTGCGTGTGGTGGCGAACAGGGCTGTTGGAATGGACAACATCGACATACCTGAGGCCACTCGGCACGGCGTCTTAGTAGCCAATACGCCGGGTGTGCTGCACGAGTCCTGCGCGGATTTCGCCTTCGGACTCATGCTCTCCTTAGCGCGAAACATTGCGTACGGCGATCGGCAGATCCGGGCTGGCAAATGGAAAATGTTCGACCAGATACCTTACGTGGGCACAGACGTTCATGAAGCTACCCTGGGCATAATCGGCATGGGGCTGATCGGCACGGCGGTCGCTCGCAGGGCTACTGCCTTCAATATGAAAATCATCTACAACTCCCGTACCCGCAAGCCAGAAGTCGAAGAGAGTCTCGGCGCAGAGTGGCGACCCGACATGGATTCCATATTCAAAGAGGCTGATTTCGTGTCCCTGCACATGCCTCTGACGGCGGATACCGAATACATGGTGCGTTCGCGAGAACTAGACCTAATGAAGACGACCGCGTTTCTGATCAACACAACCAGAGGGCGCACAGTTGATCCCAAGGCGCTCTACGCGGCGGTGGCCGGAGAATCTATCGCGGGGGCTGCGATCGATGTCACAGACCCGGAACCTATTGGCATCGACGACCCACTGTTGACCTTGCCGAACGTGCTCATATCTCCGCATATCGCTAGCGCCAGCACCGCAACGATGCGAAAGATGGGGCAGATGGCGGCAGACAACATCATGGCTGCTCTTAAGGGAAATCCTATGCCGTCTTGCCTGAATCCAGAGGCAGCTGGCTAAAGGCAATTAGAGAGACTAAGGCTTACGCTCAATTCACGAGCGTTTGCCGTGAAATCCTGCCCTAATTTAAAACAACTGACCTGCCGGCGATACAAAAAATCCCGGCAGGACTAGGAACCACCCAACACAACGACATCATCAACTGTTCCCAGGCCTGCCAGGCAACTCTATATTTCAATGCGAAACGCCTAGCTATTCTTGAAAGCGTTTACGCCGGTAACCAGTGCAGGAAGACCACCCATCCAGTAGGCTACCCTAATGGTTTCCACTATTTCTTCCTCAGTAGCTCCAAGCCCTCTAGCCCTGTCGGCAATGACGCCAACGCCGTCAGCGTGCGCCAGAAGGGCATCGCAAAGCATTGCCATTAGCGTCTTGACCTTGCCGGAAAGCGCTCCGTCGGCCATTATCATTTCTCGACCAGATCCGATGAGTTCCGCAAGCTTGGGGTCATTGGCCTGCAATGCTGCTTGGTACGGCGGTATCTGCTGTTGCATAGTGTTTCCTCCTCCATGAACCGTTAATGGTGATAGCAGCCTCAAGCTGCGGGAGAAGGATATCACTAACAAAAGCTTATCGGCATAGGAACCGTTCGCTGTATGGGCGGAGGTTGCGTTTCGTTTAGTTAGAGTGTGGACGAGGCGAATTCGATCGCAGTACGCTCATGCCTTAGACCCGGTAACGGGAGACCATTCGCCCATCGGTCCTGGTTTCCAAGGCAGGATGCGGCGCTGCCTTACAGAAATCATTGGCCATGGGACAACGCTCGGAAAACGGCACCTGTCAACTGGGTCGATCGGCGTCGAAACTGAGCCCCCGATCTCGACCTCAGGTCGGCGGTAGGAGGGGTCAGGATTAGGAACGGCTGCCAGTAGGGCCTTGGTGTAGGGATGCCTAGGGTTGCTCAGAAGCTCTTCGGTCTCGCCTATCTCGACTATCTTGCCCATGTACATGACTGCGATACGATCGCACATATATCGAGCGGTTGATAGATCATGAGTGATGAATAGACAGGCGATGCCCAGGTCTTTGCGCAGAGTGTTCATCAACTTCATCACACCGGCGCGGACAGATACGTCCCGCATGGAAGTCGGCTCGTCAGCGACAACCAGGTCTGGCCCCAGAACCAGGGCTCGTGCTATAGCGACCCGCTGTCTCTGGCCTCCCGAGAGCTGATGAGGGTATTTGAAGAGGAAGCTCGTGGCGGGTGACATCCCTACCCTTTCGAGCATTTCCGACACCCGTGCGCGTCTCTCTGAACCGTTGCCTACTCCCTGCACCAGCAGCGGTTCCGCCACTGCATCGAGCACGGTCAGGCGTGGATTGATGGACTGGTACGGGTCTTGGAAGACCATCTGCACTTCCGACCGAAACGCCTTCAGGTCTCTGCCTTTGAGCGCAGCGAAATCTGTAGGGCCATTCTGCGAATGATGAAACGTGATGCTTCCTGAAGTAGGCTCAATTAGCCGCAGGACGAGTCTGGACAGCGTCGTCTTACAGCATCCGGACTCCGCGACTAGGCCCAGGCTTCCGCCCCGCTGAAGTTGCAAAGATACGTCGTCCACCGCCTGCAGGTAGACCTTCGTTCCCTGACGCCAGCAGTTGTCGGCCCTAACGTTCTGGGTGAAAGACCCAAGCTCCGACTTCTCGTATACGAACCCGTTAGCTGTGGGCTCGTTCTCAGGAATGTGGGGGAACAGGGCCAGTTGCTGGGCTTCGATGTCCCCAGCCTTAATGGCCTCGTCAACCACCGGCTGCCAGTAGTGCTGGGCCAGGATAGGCGTGAAGGCTAGCCCAAACTGCCAGATGCTCATGCCTGGCTTCATAGGCTCGCCGTCGAAATCCTCAGTAAGAAAGTAGACCTTAATTTTGTGAGAAGACAGTGCCTCTACATGGTCGAGGAAATCAGGATCAACCACGCTGTAGAAATTGTTACCTAATTCCATATCCAACGCCGTTTGCACGACAAATACAAAGTCGTCAGCAGTGATCTGTTCGCCATCGCTCCAGTACGCGTTTTCCTTCAGCTTGACCTCGGATGTCCAGTATTGGATGCCATCTACGCTCTCCTTGATGAGAGGGGAAGGAAAGTCGTCGGCCAGGACTGGCACCCAATCGAATCGCTTATGGGAGTAGTCATATAGCGTGGTAGTCACACCATCGAGGGTGTAGCCCGTCCACACATCGCCGCCGGGACTGCCGAAGAATTTAAAGTAATTCCCAGTGCTAGGTGCTTGGGATATTCCCATGGTGTACGTCCCCGCCGAGGCAGGCGTCTCCGTAGGATCAGGCACCACAACCGTAGGGGTGACAGTTGGCTCAGCCGATGTTGTATCCGGCGGAACAGCAGTCGCTGGTGGTGCTTGGGCGCTGGGTCGGTTCACCCCACGGCCGCAACAAGCACAGCCACCAGCGCAATTAGCATACCTATCTTGAAATTCATTCGAACATTTACAGGAAGCATCCTTCCCTCCTCTAAGGGCTTATACTGTTACAAATGGCCTTATGAGTTCTTATTCAAACATAGTCCACACCTAGTACATACCGTAATTCCCACAAGGGCAGCTACAGAATGATTTTTAAGATTCGGACACCAAAAAGAGAGGTAGTTTAGAAAACCGCCTCTCTTTTTATATTCATATTTAACTACCGACTCGTAGAATCGGCTTTATCGGCCTTAGAGGATGCCAACCTCAGCAGATACGTCTCGCATGTAGGTTGGCCTTATGATTAGCTCGGGAATGCAGGCCCTCTGGGGAAGGCTGGCGATTAGCACAATGGCCTCTGCCGTGTCATCGGACGTTACCATGGTTTCGCGAGACTCCCGGGAAGGATTGAACGGCCGGCCATTTAGAATCGGGGTGTCGACCTCCCCAGGAATGACCACGCTGGCGCGAAGGCCGGTGTTCTTGAATTCCGCATTGAGGAAACTGGTGAAGTTAATAACCGCAGCCTTGGCCGCTCCGTACGCCATGCCCGCCAGAAGGCCAGGGTTGACTCCGGCCAGAGACGCCACGTTGATTATCGTGCCTTCGCCCCGCTCCTGCATGTTCGGCATGACAGCCTGGGTCATGAACACAGTGCCATTCAGATTGGAGTCCATCACGCTGCGAAGCTCCTGCTGCGTGGTGCTTAGAAGCATGCGATGCTGGGAGCTGTGCCCTGCGTTGTTAATGAGCATATCCACCTGGCCAAACTCAGCCAAGACGTCCTTGATCAGCTGTAGACCTGCCTCTTTATCTGCCACATCAAAGGACGCCGCAGTGGCTGTTCCACCTGACGACTCGATCTCCTTTTGGACCTCTTCAACCTTCGAAGCTGTCCTGCCCACAAGGATTACCTTCGCCCCTGCTTTTGCCATCATGATGGCCGCGCTGCGCCCAATACCACTTCCGCCGCCGGTGATAATGCAAACTTTCCCGTCCAGGCTCATAGCCCACCTCGCTGCTGATTATTCCAATGTTGCCGTCCGAGTATAGCACCGCTCGGCCTTAACCTGTCAGCCGCTGATTGCCAGCAGAAACAGGCCGACCATAGCGAATCCTAGACCGGCAAATTGCAGACGGGTCACCTGCTCCTTGAAAATGAACAGACCACCCAACATGGGAATTATGGGATAGGTAATGGCTGCCGTTGCCACAATGGATATAACGCCAACCTCGGCGCCTCTAGCGAACGCGAAGAGCCCGCCAGTTTCCGTAAGGCCTATCGCCACAACGCCAATAAGAAGAGGCACGGTCATTCGCTGCCACGGCCACTCCCTGCGGGCCGCTGCCAGGGGTACGAACATAGCTAACGTGATTACCCTGCCCAGGAATATGGGCAAGAACCAGCCGATTTCTCTAGACAGGACTCCTATGCCAAACTGCCATACCCCGATGCCGAACATTGCTACGAATGCCAACAGCACGCCCAGGCCGACAACGTCTCGCCTGGTCATACCGGACCGGATGTTCACCGAGGCCAGGACTATGCCACCAATGCTGGCCACTGCTGCCAGGCTCTGGATTCCTCTGAGACGCTCCCCCGTAAAAATGAACGCCAAAATTATCACAACCACAGCGAAGGCAGAGACCACGGGGGACACAATGGCCACAGGGCCGATCTGCAGCGCCCTGTAAAAAGAGATATATATTACGAAACCGATTACAGATAGAGCTACGAGAAATACCCAGTTAGCTGTAGAAAGCGTTGCCACATCGGACACGGCCAGAAAGTACCCTACTGTGGCCAGGATGCTGACGAGGTGAACACCGACAATGGCCCTGAGAATGCCCAGTCGCTTGGATACAACAGCCGTGATGAAGTCGGCGATGCCCCAGCCAATTGCTGCCACCGCACCACATATCAGGCTTTCGAGGACTACGTTCAATTAAGCAGGTTACACAGGAGAAGACTAATTCCGGAACTTCGGCTCTTCAATACCCAGCTCCTTGCGTCGGTGTAGATAATCTATGATGTCAGCCCGGGTGAGCATTCCTATCAACCGTCCCTGATACAGCACGGGCATCTGATGTATGGAGTTCTCCGCCAAAAGATCTAGGGCGTCCGAGAGCTCTTCCTGGGGCTCGAGGGAGTGCACTGGCATGCGAGTCATGATATCTCTAACGGGAGTCGTAGGCCACCTCTCCCTGTCCACTTTCTTGACGTCTGTTAACGAGACAATTCCCGCCAGAAGGTCGTTTTCACACACCGGCATCGCCCGAACACCGCCTCTCATGAGATGTTCGTAAACGACGTCATACACAGACAGGTCAGGGTCTATAAAGTCCAGAGACGGCCGCATGACATCCCGCACATGGACGCCCTCCATAACAACATCTGCCTCCATTTCCCGAAGGTTTGATCGCGCCGCAAAGTAGATGAAAAAGCCGATGACTGCAAACCAGGGACCACCTATGCCACCTAGCAAAAGAGATATCACACTGAACATCTGTGCAACACCAACGACGATCATCAGCAGCCCGACGCCCTGTCCGAAAAACGATGCGATTCTGGTGGCCCGACCGAAGTTTCCAGAGAAGGCCCATATGATCGAGCGCAGAATTCGGCCACCATCCAGTGGAAAAGCCGGCAGCATGTTGAAGATCGCGAGAAGTAAATTGATGAACCACAGGTAGCCTAAGATCGCTTCGATGGGAGACAAAGAGGATCCGCCTATAAATAGCGGTGTTGTTCGCAATGCCTCTCCGTTGATGATTTGAAGGGACAAGAAGAATACGAATACTAGAACAAGGCTAGTCAGCGGACCAACAATGGAAATTATGAATTCGTCTTTAGCCTGTCGCGTACCGGCTTCCAAGTTGCTGACACCACCCAACAGGAAAAGCGTGATGCCCTGCACCAGGAATCCCATGGATTTCGCAACTACGGAGTGTGCCAACTCGTGAATCAATACAGATGCAAACAGGGCCAGTGCGGCCACCAGACCGAGGGCCCAGCGAAAGGCTGAAGACCATTCGGAATTTGCGGCTGACAGATAAGATTCCGAAAGACTGAACGTCAGCAGCGCCAAAATGAAGAACCAGCTGTAATGAATGCCGATATCGATGCCGGCGATCTTACCCAGGCGAATTGTAGACTTCACGAGACTAGCTCCATTGTCGTCACGTCAACAAGGACGTTCGATAAGTTGGCTGAGTTTAGGAAGAATCCAATTTAGCCCGCTAAAGTGACGCCTATGAGACTGCCGATTGCGTAGGTTACCGATGCGGCAGCGCCTCCCGCCAGCAGCATGCGCAGCGATCCCATATACCAGCTCTTCCCAGATGCCAGAGATAACGCGCCGCCCACCACGACTAGGGCGATGACACTGAGCACAGCGCTCAATGTAAATGCAATTCCACCCAGATTCAGAATGTATGGAAGGATCGGAACAATCGCGCCAACGACGAAGGCCGTGAAAGAGCTCAGGGCCGCTCCTACGGGCGAACCAAGATCGTCTGGATCCAACCCCAGCTCTTCCCGAGCCATGGTATCCAGCGCCACCTGTGGATTGCTCATGATCCGCGAAGCAATCCTCTTGGCCTCCTCTTCGGACAGGCCTTTTGCCTGATAGATGAGGACCAACTCCTTTTCTTCTTCCTCTGGGAACTCCTCTAGCTCGGCGGCCTCTATCCCTATCTGATACTCGTAGACGTCCCGTTGCGATCGCACAGAGACGTACTCGCCCGCCGCCATGGAGAACGCACCGGCCAAAAGACCAGCCACGCCAGCCAGAAGAATGAATGAGACGTTATCAGTGCCGCCCGCGACGCCCATGACCAGACTGAAGTTCGATACCAGGCCATCGTTTACGCCCAGAACAGCAGCACGCAGACTGCCTCCGCTTCCAGTGAACTTATGCCAGCGCTCTCCGCGAAGCGCCTCCATAGGATCGACGCCATCCGCCATCTCCCGTAGCGCCCTGGCATGTCTTCGCTCTTCGACGGCAAAGTCTTTGGCCTCGGGGTCGGCAGCATAGGCCGCAACGTCCTTAGCCTCTCCCCTCAGCAGCCACGGCACGATTTTAGCCGTGCCAAATATACTGGCGCCTCGTCGATAAAGGCCTATCTTGAAGCCTCCACCAGCGGGCTCCAACTGGGAGGCATCCATCCCGAGTTTCTCCGCCCACCGAGAGGCGTGTCGCATCTCCGCTTCTACCAGTCTTGTGAAAAACACTGACTTGGCTGGGTCAGGTTCAACCTCAGCCATGGCCCGGTACATCGCCGCGGCCTCTAGTTCTGCCGCCAGGTAATCACAGTACTGCTTAAGTCTTTGTGGGCTTGGGGAATCAACCAATGCTTGCGTCGCACTCCTGCATCATGTCGGAAATAGGGCTAGGCACTAGGAATATAGCATGAAACCGTTGGCCTATACATAACAAGAAGGCAGCATTGCAAAGGCGTGAACCGGAATTAGTAGCGTGAGGCCTATCGGGAAGCCTATTAGGGAGCGGCTAGGACTTCGGAGACAGTGCCGACAAGGAGTCGCATATCGAAAGGCTTAGGGATGAATTTTTCAATTCGATGATCTCGCAGTTGCGCCCTCGTTACTCGTGTAGAAGAGATAACTATCACTTTGAAGTCGTCAATTTCAGAATCCGGCGAAGCGCTCCGGATGTCCTCCAACACGCCCCAACCTGTGCCATCCGGCAATTCCAGGTCCAGCAATAACAGAGCAGGTGCTTTGTTCGAGGCCAGGTCAAAGCCCTCGGCACAGGTCTTTGCCGACTTTATGCAAAAGCTATTGGCGATCAACGCGGTCTGGATCGCCCTATTTACCGAGACATCATCGTCAACAACAAGTATCGATATCCCACCCATCTTCTATCTCACAACTTGCTCACCCTTTTTGAATTAAAGTACAAATGCAGGGAGAAAGAAGCGAAGAGGGAAAAGAAAAAGAGGTCCCCGCCCGCAAACCCCACTCCCGTAAATCTCTCCAAGGATGCTCGTCATGACCACGATTGTCGAAAGACGCCCGGAAATTAATCTGGAGACCAAGGCAGAAACGCGAATTGACGTAGTGGCAGAGGCAGAGCGAGTAATGGAAAAGAAGGGCCGCCTGGAAAGATACGTCTGGGGCACTCTCAGATTAGGGATGGGCTGGATCTTCTGCCGGGCCTTCATTGACAAGGTGTTCGGCCTGGTATTCGCTACAGCGGCTGACGGCGCATGGCTGGCCGGAGGCTCCCCTACATTCGGGTTCCTGACCTTCGGTACCAAGGGTCCGTTCGCAGAGCTGTACGGGGCCATGGCCGGAAATGTCCTGGTGAACTGGCTCTTCATGCTCGGCCTGGCTTACGTGGGTGTCGCCCTGCTGATGGGCCTGACCGTCAAGCTAGGCGCCTACACCGGAGTCCTGATTCTGGCCCTGATGTACACGGCAGGGTTCATCTTCCCAGAGCACAACCCATTCTTGGACGAGCACATTTCCTACGCGGTCATCATGATAGGCCTGGCAGCAACAGCAACCGGCGCGACGATGGGCCTGGGCCGCAGGTGGGCGACGATCCCTCTGGTGAGGCGCTACCCAATCTTGGAATAACTTGGAACAAACAAACCCCGAACTAAGGGCTTATGCATTGGCAAGCCGCTCCCGAATGTCCTTCAACCTGTCCAGATTTGCCTTGTCTGGGCCCTTCTTGTCCTCACCCGGCACCTCTAGCAAGAATGGCGTGTTCTGGAAGGCTGGGTGCGCCATTATGGTCTCAAATCCAGTGAGACCCATATGTCCATCCCCGATGTTTTCATGCCTGTCCACACCTGAACCTAACTCAACTTTGGCGTCGTTGGCATGAACAACCACCAGGCGGTCCAAACCAATCTCCTTGTCGAACTCGGCCATAGCGCCTTCGATGCCGTCCGGGTCGACGATGTTGTACCCGGCTGCAAAGGCATGCTCCGTGTCCAGGCAGATCTTCAGTTGTGGGTGGTCAACCGCTTTCATCAGGCGGCCCAGTTCGCCGAACGAGGCCCCAATTTGGGAGCCCAAACCCGCACAGTTCTCTATGATTAGTTGGACGTCTGGAGGACTATCCGCAAGAACCTTGGAGAGGGCTTCAGCAGCCTGATCCAGCACCGCATCGAAGCCGACACCCTTGTGGCTGCCCGAGTGGAAAATCACGCCCTCTGCGCCAATCTGGCTCGCTGCGTGCATGTTCTGCCCCAAGGCCACTATGGACTTCTCCACCAGCTCCGGCGTGCCGCCAATGTTGACCAGATACAGCCCGTGTATGTAGGTCGACCTTATGCCGGCCTCTTCAATCGCCTCCCGAAAGGCGAGAATCTGCTCTTCGGCCAGGGGCTTGAAGGCCCACGCTCGTGGAGACGAAGCAAATATCTGAATGGTCTCCGCGCCAATCTCTTTTGCCCTGCCAACGGCCTTCGAGATCCCGCCTGCAGTGGAAACGTGCGCGCCCAAATCCATAACTATCTCCTGCGTCGAACTATTGCTGATGCGAGGACAGATTATAAGCTCTAGGCCATTTCAAAGCCAGCAGAGCGCCATCTGCCGTCTGGCTGCCAGCCCCTAAAGGAATCCAATGCCTGACCCCGACTAATCGGTTCTGTTATTCTTATTAACCAGAGGATGCTCAGATATTCACTGACATGTTATATCTGATTGGACGCCCCAAATCACATACCTAAGGAGTCAGACCTAAATGCCTGAAAAGACAATTGCCATTTATAGCCCAGGAGACATGGGTTCCGGTGTAGGAAAGGTCCTGGGAGAGAACGGCTTCGACGTCATTACATCGTTAGTCGGCCGTAGTTCTCGCACGAAAGACCTCGCTGCATCTGCCAAAATACGAGACGTTGGCAGCATAGATAACATGGTAAAAGAGGCCGACCTGATCCTGTGCATCATGGTGCCCTCCTATGCCACGGCAGCGGCAGAACTGGTCGCAGAATCCATGCGGTCCACCGGCGAAACGACCTACTACGCCGACTGCAACGCCATCTCTCCAGACCGCACACGAACCATAGGGGAGATCATATCCAGCGCAGGCGGAAAGTACATCGACGGCGGCATCATCGGCGGCTCTCCAAACCGAGGTGAAGCTCCCAGGTTCTACGTCTCCGGGCCGAACGCCTCCGCCATGAGCGATCTCGACGGCAAGGGCATAGCAGTCCGTGATATGGGCGGCGAAATCGGACACGGCTCAGGAATCAAGATGTGCTACGCGGCGCTCACCAAAGGCACATCGACACTGCAGATAGCTCTGCTTTCTGCTGCGGAGGCCATGGGTCTCTCCGACCAGCTACGCGCCGAGTTCGAGAGCAGCCAGCCCAACGCGCTAAAGCAGATGGACACGAGCATTTCCCGACTCCCACCAAACGCTCACCGATGGATCGGCGAAATGGAAGAGATATCTGACGCCTTTGAGCAGGTCGGTGTATCGCCGTTCTTCCACAAAGGGGCCGCTGATATTTACCGGCTTCTAAGCCAGACGCCCTTCGCCTCTGAGACACCAGAGACGGTGGACCGAAACAGGCCGACCAGCACGACGATCAAGGCAGTCGTCGAGCTGCTAGACACCTGCGTGGCAACCGGAGACTAATCCACGCATATGAAAGCTCTTTACGTAAATGAGCCGGGGGCTGAACCTGATCTTGAGGTTCGGGATGTTCCAGTCCCCGGCATTACCGATAACCAGGTCCTTGTTCGGGTTGCGGCGTGCGGCCTGTGCAATCACGACGTCGCTGTCATGGCGGGCCTTCTGCACAGAGGCGTAAGCAAGGACGTCATCCTTGGGCACGAAATCTCAGGGTTTGTTGACCGTGTCGGTGCATCTGTACACGCTTTTAGCGAGGGCGACCGGGTTGTGGCGACCTTGACTGCTTTTTGCGGCAAATGCGACCGCTGTTTGGCGGGGCACCAGTACCGCTGCAGGGAAGGCCAAGGCGTAGGTCACGGCATTAATGGTGGCTTCGCTCAGTATGTAGCCTTGCCGGAGACGTCCCTGGTGCCTGTCCCCGATGGCCTAGACCTGGTGGATGCATGCGTCGCTGCCTGCCCTATCGGCGTTACGATTCAGGCCATATCCGATGTGGCTAGGGTTAAGCCAGGTGAAACGGTCCTGGTGGTCGGCGCTGGTGGAGGCCTGGGAATTCATGCCATTCAGGTTGCAGCGGCGGGTGGAGCCAGGGTGATTGCCGTTACCACTTCTCTGGACAAGATGCCCGCTATAGAGTCCCTTGGCGCAGATGTCGTACTATCAACAAAAGACCTAGACTTCTCAGAAATAGTCTTTGCGCTAACGGGCGATGAGGGCGTAGACGTCATCCTAAACACCGTAGGCTCCGCTGTCCTTGAATCATGCTTGGCAAGCCTAGCTCAGTTTGGGCGCATGGTAATTCTCGGAGAGGTCGAAGGCGCGAAAATCGGCTTCAATATTACGGACATACTGTTTCTTGACGCCACGATGTCAGGCTCTACAGGCGCTTCGCCCAGCCACATCGCCAGCGCCTTGGACATGATGTCCAGCGGAAAGGTCAAACCAGTCATCCATCAACAGCTTGGCTTGGCTGAAGCAACAGAGGCATTTCAGCTTGTGCGGTCACGTGGTGCGACTGGGCGGATTGTCCTAATCCCACCGGCTGAATAGCTTCAACCAGGCTTCAATAAGCCCAGAATTTTTTCATAAAAAAGGCCTCTCGCATAAATGCGAGAGGCCTTTTTGTTTTACGGAACTTATTTAGCTAAGCGGAGGCCGTTGAACGATTGGTCGATCCACCTCTGCGGAGTAGGCGTCCAAAATCCCCAGCCTCCCAGGCAACCAGGACTTGACTGGCAATTCCTATCGAGCTGTAGGTTCCTGCCACCACACCGATTAGCAGCACTAACAGGAAGTTCTGTATAGTCGCGCCACCGAACAGGAACAGCGCTAGCAGCGTGACCATCAATGTCAGGCTGGTGTTCAGAGAACGACCAAGCGTCTCCGAGATACTTACGTTGACATTATCCGAGAACTCTCGGTTCGGATAGTTGATTATGTTCTCTCTCAGCCTGTCGAAAACAACGATTGTGTCGTTGACGCTGTAGCCGATGACCGTCAGGATAGCGATGAGGAACATCGTGTTGACCTCGATGTCCAGGAGGTTGCCCAAAATGGCAAACACACCGATAACGATGATCGTGTCATGCAGCAGCGCAACGATAGCCGCGATTCCATACCTGAACGGACTGGGCACACTGCGGAAGGCCCACCACAGGAATACGAATATGCCCACGGTGGCTGCCAAAACAGCGTATACGCCGTTGAGAATGGTCTCCTGCGCTATTACCGGGGAGACCAGATCGAAGGACAGCAAGTCCACCCCGTCCTGCGACAGCTTCTCCTCCATGGAGGTTACGATGGTATTCTTATCGGCTTCGGAAAGTTCACGACTGCGAATGAAAAAGGTGTTCTCACCGAATGACTGAACGGACGCCTCTGGGTAGCCAAGCAGTGTGATCTCGTTACGCACTTGTGTCTGAGTTACCGTGTTGGAGAAACCAAGCGTGAGCGTGGAGCCTCCCGTAAAGTCGATGCCCGGCTTGAGGCCTGGTGATATTACCAGGAACACTACACCCGGCAGTATTACTAACAAAGAAAACAGGAAAAACCAGTGTCTTTTACCTACGAAATCCAATTTTAGCTCCTCTGTGCCTCAGCGGCGTTAGCCCGCTGCTGAGGCAGGTCCGACCCTCCGGATGGTACGAAAACGCCCAGGTGCCTCGAGAGGCCAGTGGATGCGAGTACCCGAAGGATTGTCCTGCTTATAAATATGGCTGAGAACATGCTGATCAGCACACCTATGGCCAGTGTGACGGCGAACCCTTGAACTATTGTTGTTCCAAGCTGGTTCGAGAAGTAGAACAGTATTCCGCACGTTATCAACGTAGATACATTGCTGTCCCGAATTGCGGGCCACGCCCTGTTGAAGCCCAAGTTAATCGCCGAGCTGAGTGTTCGTCCGTTCCTCAACTCGTCTTTCATGCGCTCGAATATCAGTACGTTTGCGTCCACAGCCATACCTATGGAAAGGATGGCCGCCGCAACTCCCGACAGTGTTAGCGTAACGCCCAGTAACTTGAACGACGCCAGCACTAGAATCGCGTAAGCCATCAGCGCCACGGATGCGACCACGCCAGGCACGCGATAGTAAAGAATCATGAATAAGAAGACCAGCGCGAGACCAACCATACCCGCGACGACGCTCTTTTGCAGAGAATCGGCACCCAGTATGGCGTCAACGTCACGCTCCTGCACCAGTTCGATCGGCACCGGCAAACGACCGCCTTCAAGCTGCAGGGATATGTCCCTGGTCTCCTCAATGGTAAAGTCGTTGCCCTGGATGATGGCCGTCCCGGAGGTTATCGCCTGGGTGACCACCGGAGCTATAAGCTCTCTGTCGTCCAGGAATATGGCTATCCTGTCATTTGGGCTACCAGCTATCTCAGTGGTTAATTCTCCGAAAAGCTTGGTGCCCTCCTGATCGAATTCAAGGTTGATGATCGGCCTATCACTGCCGGAGTGCAGAGTGGGATAGGCCCTGGTCAGGTTGTCTCCGCTCAGGCCGAAGTCCTCGTCTACGCTACCCGCCAGCCTAACGAAGCTAACTGTAGATGCCCCGGCCATCGTCGCCTCAGCAGTTGCAAGGTTGATAGGTCCGTCGGGCGCCGTATCACTGTCACCTTGCGGGAAGGGGAAGACAAAGCTATTTGTAATTCCTACTTGCTGAACAATCGGCCCGATCACCGTGTACCTGAGAACTTCGCTGCTTGGAGTCTGGTCATCCTCGATGGAAAGCTCGATGGAGCTGGGAGGCACCTCGCCAAGCAGTTGAGCCTGCGTAAATTGGATGGAGTCCAGAACCTCCGCGAACTTCTGAGCTCCATCGGGGGTAAAGTCCACGATAACCACCGGCGGGAAGTCCTCAGCCTCTCGAGGCTCCACTGGCACCTGCTCGACGCCTGGCACCGGAGCGGGAGTCTGATTAAACAAGTCAATAAGTTCCTGAGGCAAAGGTCCGGCTGATACCGCTAAGACATCCCCGGGAACGATCACGCCGCTGGCCTCTAGGTCCTCGGCTATGTTTATTTTCCGATGCTTGAACTCCAGCCGCGCGGTTTCACCAATCAGTTTTTTGGCTCGCTCTAGGTCTTGGATACCGGGCAACTGAACGAGTAGCCGATCGTCACCAAGCACCTGAATATTCGGCTCGCCCAGTCCTGAGGCGTTTACACGCTCTTCGATCAAGCGAACGAGTCCAGCCATGTCGTCTGCGGTGGGGACCTTCACCAAACCAGTATTCGGGTCGACAACTGGCTGTGCCTGGTAGACCAGATGGCTACCACCCTGCAAGTCCAAACCTAGGTTAAGTCCAAGAACAGCATCTCCGCCCCGCTCGAAGCCACCGATCTTAATCGGGTTAACGAGCAAAAAGGCGAGAGACAACGCCACTAGAATTATTACAAATATTAACGACCTTGCGTTTCTACGCACCACAACCTCCGGGTTCTTGCCTGGATTTGACCAGTGATATGACCAGATTCAGGGCCTCGTCTAAGGTACTAACGTCTCCATTAGCCTGCGCCTCATGAGCAAGTCCAAGTAATTTACCCACATTTGGACCAGGCTGCAAAGAGAGCGCATTCATTATATCGTGTCCGGTGATGATTTTAGGAAGGGTTTCAGGGGCATTTTGCTGCCGACCTTTGACGAGTATGTATTCCATAAGCTCGCAATGGTCCCTCCAATCGGCCTCTGTAATGGTCGGTCCCCTAGCCGCCAGGAAGTCTGCCATGTTCAGATACAGTGTGTCCACGGCTACATCAGACACGTCCCTGTAGTAGCGAAACAGCGCCCTGCCGGACGGCATCTCGCCCTTGGCCGCCATCTGCGTGGGCCTTAGGTGATTACGTATCATCTGCAGCACGAGCCTGGTGCCACGTCTACTGAAGCGAAGCCTGCTCATTATGTCGCCAGCCATCTCTTCTCCAAGAGTGTGATGCCCCAGGAAACGCATCTTGCCGCTGGGCTCTACGGTCTTAGTTGCAGGCTTGGCTACGTCGTGCAACAGCGCGGTCAGTCGCAAGAAAGTCGCTCGTGTGTAACCGTCTCCGATGTTCTCCTGGAAATACTCCTGCATTCCCTCGAACCTGGGCACCATAGACATCATAACGTCGTCGGTATTCTCGCAGTTCTTCACCGTGGCAATGATCCTATCCGCGTGGCCAACGGTCTCCACCAGATGATTGAACACGTCCCAGTGATGTTCCTTGGGCTGAATGACACCTCTTGTATCGTCGAGTTCTGGCAGCACTTGAGAAAGCAGTCCTACGCCGTCAATCCGGCGTATCGATTTCGCAGCGGCCGGTGCCGAAAGAATCCGCATGAGCTCATCCCTCACACGCTCCGGTGCTACACCTGATACGAACTTGGCATCGCGGCGGATTTTCGATTCGGTATCTACGTCGACAGTAAATCCCAGCTGTGAAGCCAGTCTAATGGCTCGCAGCAGACGAGCGGGATCTTCTCGAAAAACAACGTCGCTATTCGCCCTTACGATCCCGGCATAAAGGTCCCTGAGACCTCCCGTAACGTCCAGTACGTCAACCTCATCCTGGAAGGTGGCGCTGAGTTGCAGGGCCAGGGAATCCACGGTAAAGTCACGGCGGCGCAGGTCGGCCTCCAGGCCACCTTCCATAGCAGAGAGGTCCACGTATTCGATATTGTTGCCTCGGACTGCGCCTTCGGGGACCACTACGCGCCCGATGTCCCAGTCCTGATGCAATTGAACGTAGCGTCCACCCAGGGCTCCCGCCAGTTCAGAGCCAAGGCCTGCCACATCCCCCTCGATGGCGATATCCACATCCAGAGGCTGCCTGCTCAGCAAGCAGTCGCGGACAACGCCGCCAACGAGATAGGCGCTCTTGTCTTTGGACAGAAAGAAGTCGCGAAGAAAATGGACCAACGGGGGCAGTGTTGCAGAGGATATGGCGCGAGGAGGACTTGATTCGTCAAACTGTTTAGTCATCAGCCTGACTTGTTGCTTGTGGTTTCACAGGGAGCATCCATAACTGAAGAGCTTCTACTTGATCTTCAGAGACGCAGGGGTTTCTCGTGGGTCGTCGGGAGTCCAGAGGACCGATGAGCCAGAGGAATCCGGCTGGTCGGCGTCGCCATCGTTAGAATCGATTTCGGCGCTCTCTTCGTCATCTTCCGATTTGTCCACCGGAATCAATTGCTGGTGCTCTTCCATATGGTCTATGTAGAGAATACCGTTCAGGTGGTCGACTTCATGTTCCAGGGCCTGGGAGAGGATATCTTCCGCCTTGAACTTGATAACCTTTTCGCTATGGTCCATAGCCCTGAACCTTACCCAGACGGACCTGTTTATCATCGCCCTATATCCAGGGATACTCAAACAGCCCTCTTCAACTTCCCGCTTGCCCTCCCGCTTGACGATTTCAGGGTTGAAGTAGATGCGTACCTCTTCTTCGTCGGGTAGCTGAATTACGATGAGCCTCTTGAGCTCGCCAACCTGATTAGCTGCCAAGCCAACGCCGTTGGCATGCTGCATAGTGTCAACCATGTCGTAAGCCAAACGCATCAACTGGGAGTCGATGCTCCGTATTTTCTTCGCTCTTTGACGAAGTACCGGGTTGGGCAATTCCAGTATTGGCCTAATAGCCAAGAGCTAAGCTCCTTAACCATAACCGGTGTTAACCTTGCACGTTCTAAACGGCAGTGGTTTGATATAGACGGTCTATTCTGTTAACTTTCCACCGATTATAGCCGCCATTGCGTCGCATTGTAAAGCTGTAAACTGGGGTGCACCTCATAGAGGCGTCGCCTCAAAATTAAGGACAGGATTCATGAAAATACTTATATCAGGTACCACCGGGTTGGTCGGATCTGCGCTGGTCCCATATCTGATAGCGCAAGGCCACCAGATTGTTCGTCTGGTCAGAAAACAGGGCGAGCTTTTGGAGGGAGAGGTCCGATGGAACCCAGAGCAGGGGACGATCGATTCTGAAAGTCTGTCCGGCATAGATGCAGCCGTTCACTTGGCGGGAGAAAACATTGGTGCCAAGCGCTGGTCAGTGGCGCAAAAGCAGCGCATCCGCGACAGTCGCGTCAACGGCACAACGCTCTTGGCTGAGGCGTTGGCCAAATTAAACCCAATGCCCAAGGTGCTGGCGTCGGCCTCCGCCCTAGGCTACTACGGAGACCAGGGCGACTCCATGCTGCCCGAGAACGCCTCGCCCAGTACCGATTTTCTTGGGGAGTCCACTCAGGCCTGGGAACAGGCAACGGAGCCAGCCTCCAATGCAGGCATACGTGTCGTGACGATGCGCTTCGGACTGGTATTGGATGCCAAAGCTGACCTGATCAAGAAGACGCTTCCCCTGTTCAAGGCTGGCCTTGGCGGGAAGCTAGGCTCCGGTCGCCAGTACATGAGTTGGATAGTCCTGAACGACCTTACGCGCGCAATCGAACATGCCCTGGTCACGCCAGAGTTGAAAGGCCCCGTCAACATGAGCTCACCCAGCCCGTTGAGCAATCACAAGTACACGAAGGCTATGGGCAAGATACTTTCCAGACCAACGCTATTTGCTGTGCCGACTTTCATGTTGCGCTTGAGCGTAGGCGAGATGGCGGGCGCCATGACGGCCAGCGTGCGTATGGACTCAGCCAAGCTGATTGATAGCGGATTCCAGTTTAAGCACCCAGACTTGGAATCGACTCTCAGAGAGATACTTGGCAGGCCATGAAGAGGATTATCCCTCTAGCTACAGTGATCACCCTACTAGTGCTTTTTGGAGCCTGAGCCACGCCTTCGGAGCCGGTTAGTACACCGCCAACACCGGCAGCGCCGAGTACACCGGTTTCAGCTATGGCTGTCCCGTCTCCCACTTTCACGTCAACGCCAAGTCCTACACCAAGCCAAGCCACTGAACCGACACCTTCAGCCCTTGCATGCATATCGCCTGCGCCTGCTGCGCCTACGTAAGAAGTGGCTGTCCAAACGGCCAAGGCAACACCGACATCAAGCCCTGTGCTCGGTCAGGATAACGAGGAGGCGAGCAATGAAGAGGAAGCAACTGACGATACTGACGAGAATCTATTCGCTGACGTAATAGACGTAAGCGCAAAAGGCTCCGACGCGGCGTATTCCTTCTCGGTTACGATCAGCAGTCCTGATACCGGCTGCACTCAATACGCCGACTGGTGGGAGGTGCTGACTCAGGAAGGCGACCTAGTGTATCGGCGGGTGTTGGCCCATAGCCATACCGAAGAGCAGCCGTTCACCAGGTCTGGCGGCGCAGTCGAGATAGGACCGGGGCAAACCATCATAGTAAGAGCACACATGAACACGTCTGGTTACGGCGGCGTGGCTATGCGAGGCACTGTGGAGAATGGGTACGAGGAAATTGCGTTGGAATCGACCTTCACCGCTGACGCTGAGAACAAAGGGCCGCTTCCCGAATCATGTGCTTTTTAGGGCTGCCGAATCAGGCAGAGCCTAGATGGACGAGAGGCCGTGGGTCGGAAAGATAAGGCTCTGGACCGCTTTGACACTTTCCTCAGCAAATTTCCTGGTATCGTTCACCACGGTCTGCTGGATCAGCAGCTCCTTGTGGTCATGCAAGGTCTCCACCTGAAAGTTCGACTGGTAGGCGTCAGGGATTTCGTCCGCGAACACCTGCCCCGAAATGACTGCGTAATCAAGAGTCCAAGCCCTGGCAACGGCCTGCAAATCGTAGCCTCCACCGCCTAAAGCCAGCCATTTTGGAATGCCCATGGCGGCGCACGCTGCCACAACGGCATTATGTCCCTGGGTCGTCAGAGACATATGGGTGATGGGATCGAGATAATGTGAATCGATACCCAACTGGGTGACCAGCACGTCCGGGCGGAATTTTTCAACCAACGGCTCAACAATTTCCTTGAACGCCCAGAGGTAGACCTCGTCTGACGTATATGGGTACAGAGGAATATTTACGGCATATCCTCTGCCTTTGCCCTCTCCAACCTCTTCGGGAAATCCAGTGCCGGGGAAAAGAAACTTACCGGACTCGTGCATGGAAATGGTGAGCACGGCATCAGTGTCGTAGAACGCGTGTTGGACTCCGTCGCCGTGATGGCAATCGATGTCCACGTAAGCTACCTTCAGGCCCTCCTGCACCAGACGCTGAATTGCTATGACGGGATCATTAAATATGCAGAAACCGTACGTGTAGCCTGGCATAGCATGGTGCAGCCCTCCCGATATGCTGAAGGCCGCATCCGCCTCATCGGAGAGCAAGGCCTCCACGGCTGTCATGGAGGCTCCGGTAGACCTGAGCGCAGCCTCGTACATTCCTGAATACGGTGGGTTGTCACCCGCTGCGAAGTTAAACTTCGGGCTCGGTGAATACAGTTCGCCACTGCTTAATCGTTGCACTTCCTCCAAGTAGTCCCGCGAGTGAAACTGCAGAATCTCCTCTTCAGTAGCGGAACGTGGCGGGACCAGCAACGAGTTGTCAGGAGTGAAAGCGTGGTAAGAGTCGAGTAGTTCGTAGGTGTAGCGGAGCCGCTCGGGCTTCATGGGATGAGTGTCGCTGAGGCTGTGCCTGGAAAGGCTGTCGTCATACACGAAAACCGTCTTACGGACCATGAGGCGCACCTTCTTGTTAGTGTGGCGGATGCCGTGCAGATTAGTCGCTCTGCCAGTGGCATCCTTGGCGAGCTAGGCTCTAAAGATCGAAAACAGCGTCGGCGTCAGCTATCTGGAATTCGACGCCGGTTTCCTTGGTTATCCCCTTGAGCTCCTATCTTATCTTCTCCTCCCAGGGAGGATTCATGTGGGATATAATAACCCTTGGAATGTAGTTGTGCTGCTTCTTAAACTTGTCCAGTACCTCTCTAGGCAGCGTTGGGGTCAGATGGCCGACGTGATCGGCAGTTTCCTCCATCTCGTTGCCAAAAGTAGCCTTTGTGAGCAGCACATCCGGTGTGAGCAGCACATCCGACGAGACGTTCGCCCAATTATCTTACACGCCCCTACCAGTATCGCCTGAGCTGATCTGAAATCCAGCGGCGGGCACCACATGGGGAACCGGTACGGCCACCACTGTGTAGTCTAGGACCTTAAATTGCTTATTGAATTCCACGACGTTCATGTGGAACACTGGGTTCTCTACAGACGGGAACCCCAGGAAATCGGGAAACAGACTACCATCCAGTAGTTTGGACTTCACGAAGTCAGCAGTGTCCTGAATGGCGTAGATTTCCACGGTGACGCCACTGGTGCGGATGGCTATGCCTAGGGGAAGCAGGTCTTTAACGTGGTCGAAATGGCGATGAGAGAGGATAATAGCGCGTATTCCCTTTTGCTCGTCAAAGGTCAGCGCCCGGGTCAGACCGCCAGGGTCCAACGCCAACACGTCGTCGATGAGGTGGGACTCCATACGGGTGTCCCTGCTCTCCATATTGTGGGCGCCTAAGACGCGTAACCGTATTAACTAACTCTAATTTTAAACGAATATACCGGAATTTCGGGCCATTCTAGCACAAGGAAAAACTTCCTAGTAGGATTTTACACCTAATTTGTTAATCTAAACGATTACTGTTCAAATTCCACATCCTCTTCTTCTAGTAGTTCTTCTCCTTCTGGAGCGGTCACGCCTCGAATTCGGCGGATGAGGATCACCAACATGGCAAAAGCCATGGCTCCTGCAATGATGAGGGACGTCCCTATCGTGCCGGGGTCAGGCAAAGCTGATATGGCAGCCCCACGTCTGACACTGGCCCTCCACTGCCGGTCCAATTCCTCCACATCGAATCCATAGCTGGCATCAAAGGCGGGATCAAACGACCGACCTCGCTTCAGGAAATTCAACAGATCTTCCATGCGTTCCTCGTCATGGCTGTCCATGAGGTAGCCAACGATGCTCCAAGATTGTGCATAAAAAAGGCCAACGTCATCAGGGCGGCCCGGCACGCGTTCCATAGACCTGATCGGCATCAGGTTACCTGAAACCGACGCCCTCGAAACCGTGCGCACCCTGCCCTTATCTCCATCCTCGAAGTACATGGCCAGGCCTTCGTTAAACCACGCAGGAATGTGGGAGCGTGGAGCGGATAGAGCCTCGTCCATGTACAGATGAGTCATTTCATGGACCATCCCATCCCTGTCCAGGTCAGCCAGCACAAAGACGTCTAGATCGCCAAAAGCAAAACCGCCGTAGACGTGCCTATCGCTGGTAGTTCGGCTAATAGGCGGGAAGCTGGCTTGGGATTCGCGCTCGCCGTTGAGTATCACGGCCCTCTGTGGCCTGATGGCCGTCACGCTCAAAAGCTGCTTCACATCACGCAGACTTTCGGTAACGTCCTCCGCAACACTCTCCACGCCTTCATAAGTTCGATCATGAAACAGCAGGTCCATGTCGCCAACTTGTAGCCTTTGCCAGGTCTTCGAGTTGTCCAGGTACTCTACGGAATACTCCTCTGTTTCCAGCTTTTGGCCAGAGGTGTCTGTGATGACGTATCTGTATCGGATAACGATACCCTGAGGAAGAAAATTATCACCGTCTGTTCGCAGCTCGAAACTCGTGTCCACCAGTGACCCGGGTTGAAAGTCTGGATACCCATACGAAGTGACCGACTGATTGCCTAGCCTGTAAAAGACCTGGATATCAGAAATATCAGCCGTGGAGCGGACCTGCAGCTGCATAGTGACGCTAGATGGAAAGTCGACGACGTGGGACGTAGATAGCACCTGGATGCTCCCCGAGGCCTGGGTGCGCTCCGGTTCGAAGGGAACAGACGCCCCGGCTACCACTCCCAGAACGCTAAGAATCAGGCCCAGAATAGCCATTTAGCTCTCCATCGTATGTCTGCTTTCTAGATGCCTACTATTTTGATCATCGAATGGGCCTTATAGATTCTATTAATGTTCAGCAAAAGCGCCGTCAGGTCCTCGGTATAGCGGGCATTGGCGAGCCCTCCGCCATCCACCGCCCTGACGCCGGCGATGGTTTCCGCCAGAACCATCACTTTCTGCTTGGCCTCAGCGTCGTCTGAGCACACAATCACGTCGGTTTCCAGGGACAGATCAGGGACCAGTAGCTCTTGCGCGCTTATGTTGTGGAACGCAGCCACCATCTGGGAGGTTGGCAGAATTTCTTTCGCCTCTTCAGCCGCAGACCCAGCATCCACTCTGACGGCACTAGCCCTGCCCTTTTCAAAAGCCAACGGGGCGATGACGTTTACTATTAGTTTGCCATCGAGCTGTGTTTTTAATCCTTCCAGCGTAGGGCGTTGCGCCGTGTATGGGACTGCAATGAAAACCATATCCGATACCTGGGCCACGTCTTCGTTGGACTTGCCTCCTACGGAGCCTGCTGGCGCATCATTTGCCAGGCTCTCAGCCGCCTCTTTTGCCCGACCAGCGTCTCTTGACCCGATCAGGACCTTCTCGCCTGCCAGGGCAAATCGTAGCGCTAGCCCTCTGCCTTCCGGCCCCGTTCCTCCGATAAATCCAATCATGCAACACCCTCAATTCAGAAATAAGAAAACCCGTGCAGCGATGAAACCGTCCACACGCCTTAACTTTACCGGCCCAAGCTCGGCACGGTCAACGACAACGGTGAGGGGTGGCCGGGACGTTAACCCAAAATCCACCATACTAATTACGTAATCCGTTGTCTCCATTCCTGAAGTGCCAGTCCTCTTTTCGCCGCTTTACCTAGTAAAATTCAAAACAACCTATATTTCTCCAGCCAGTTACAGCCGTGTAAAAGGGGAAACAGGCACCTATTGCCCGATTGAGAAGCTTTAACTAGAATGAGGCCAAAATACCGGAGAGAGGAGAGTAAGCATGCCCAAATTCAGCACTAACCAGTTGCGAAACGTCGTTCTTATGTCACACAGTGGTGCCGGCAAGACTATACTTTCCGAAGCGATGTTGCACACCGCCGGTGTGACGACACGGCTCGGCTCTGTGGAAGAAGGCACGACGATCTCGGATTTCGAACCTGAGGAGGAGCGCCGCCATGGCAGCGTTCAGACCTCTGTGATTACGTGTCCGTGGCGAGATAACAAGATCGACCGTCTGGACACGCCGGGTCACGCTGACTTCCGAGGAGAGGTCATTTCGGCAATACAGGTTGCGGACGCAGCCATCATTGTCGTGGCCTGCCCTTACGGTATTGAAGTAGGAACCTCCCAGATGTGGAAGATGGCCAATGAAAAGGGCCTGCCTCGTCTAGTATACATAAGCAATATGGACCGCGAAAACGCCGACTTCGATCGCGTCATGGACTCCATCACAGAGCGATTCGGACGCCAGTGTTTTCCTATACAATTGCCTATTGGCGCCGAGTCCGACTTCACTGGCATAGTCAACCTGCTAGACTCCGCGGCAGAAGCTCTCGCCGACATGGCTGACGTGGTGGATGCGGCCCGCGAGCACCTGATCGAAGCCGTGGTAGAAGCAGATGACGAACTCACAAACAAGTACCTGAAAGGCGAAGAGATATCCCAGGCTGAACTGATCTCTGGGCTTAGGCAGGGAATTTCAGCGGGCCTCATCGTACCCGTAATGATTGGCGCGACCACTTCCCAAATAAGGACCAGCGACGTGCTGGATGCCATAGTGGACTTCATGCCAAGTCCCGCAGACGTTGGGCCAGTGCTGGCCATGTCTGAAGATGGCGAGACCTCCCTCCCTCCCAAAAACGACGGCCCTCTGGCAGCTCTTGTATTCAAAACGGCCGCCGATCTCTTTGTTGGAAAGCTCTCCTACTTCCGTGTCTACAGCGGAAACTTGGCCAGCGAAACCCAGTTGATCAATGCCAATACTACGCAGGCCGAACGAATCGGACAGGTCTACGTGATAAACGGCAAAGAGCAGGAGGCCGTTACTGACCTGGCCACTGGAGACATCGGCGCCACGCCCAAGCTCAACTCGGTGTTGACCGGCCACATTCTGTGCACCAAGGAAAACCAGATGACCCTTGGCGGGCCGGAGTTCTCTCTGCCCCTGTACCAGATGGCCGTCTTGTCGACGTCGGCCTGCGACTTCGACAAGATGACGAGCTCGTTGGCGCGAATTGTGGAAGAGGACCCCAGTCTTTCGGTCACCCGTGAACCCGACACTCTTGAGGTGCTTCTTGGTGGGCTAGGCGACACCCACGTGGAGATTGCAGTCGAGAAGATGAAGCGCAAGTTCGGGTCCGAAATGGTGCTTGAGCTTCCTAAAATGGCTTACAAGGAGACCGTTGCTGGCACAGCGAAGGTGGAGTACAGGCATAAGAAGCAGTCTGGTGGGCACGGGCAATACGGTCACGTCAAATTGGAAATCGCACCTCTGGAAAGAGGCGCAGGCTTCGAATTCGCACAGACGGTTGTCGGCGGCTCGGTCTCTCGAGAGTACATACCTTCTGTGGAAAAGGGCGTTGCCAGGGCAATGGAGGATGGAGCCATCGCTGGCTACCCTATTGTCGATGTAAAAGCCACCCTATTCGATGGCAGCTTCCACACCGTAGACTCGTCTGGCATCTGCTTCGAGATTACGGGTTCGCACGCGCTGGTTTTGGGCGTGCAGCAGGCCAATCCCCTGCTGCTTGAGCCCGTCATGCGTGTGCAGATCACGTTGCCTAATGAGTTCGCCGGAGACATCATTGGCGACCTTAACGCAAAGCGAGGTCGAATTCAGGGCATGATGCCGCAGGGCGACGGGGAGACCCTGCTTGAGGCTGAGATGCCTCAGGCGGAACTACTTCGGTACGCGACAGACCTGCGATCTATGACACAGGGTCAGGGAACATTCACGATGGAGTTTGACCACTACGAACAGGTTCCGGGCCATCTTGTGGAAGGTATCATATAGGAGTCGAAAGAGCGTGAGATGAGCAGGGCTTAGCCGTACTGCTTTTGCCTGATAGGGCAAGAAGAAGGGCCTGCCATTTTTGGCAGGCCCTTCTCTATTTAATTCATTCCAACCGGACAGCCTACTCTCCCCTGGCAGACCAGATAGTCTGGTAGTTCTCGCCTCGAATGACCGCAGCCATCTCTTCTTTTTCCAGATGCTTTAGCTCGGAGAGAACATCTTCGCAACGCCGCACCATTTCATCATCATTATGCTCCCGGAACCTACGAACGATGCGATCCCATAGGCCAAGAGTAACCAAGCTGTCCACATACCTCGGCCAAGGCACCACCGTCAGGTTGTGCACACGAGGAAATCCAGGACGAAGCCGTCTGATGCTACGCAGTCGCTCCTGTGGAGAGGCAACCATTGGCATGATCTTCATCATTGGCCGCCCATCAGAACTGGTCCTGGTATCGATGACAACAGACTTTCGGAATGTCGGGAAAAAGATCGACATTACCTCAGCCGTATTAATGCTATTCATCATTTCGTCGAGGTCAAAGACGAAATCACTGTCCATTGGAACCTCTTAGTACTCTCTGTTAACTGATGCCGACTAGGAGTTAATTAACTCTCGCACAGTTTCTAGGAAAGAAGGTAACACGTTTTTCCAGTCGCCGACTACTCCGTAAGTAGCCGCCTTGAAAATATTGGCATCTGCGTCGCGGTTAATGGCCACTATGTTCTTCGACGCGGAACAGCCAGCCATGTGCTGACTAGCGCCCGATATGCCAACTGTGATGTAAATATCAGGGGTTATTGTCTTGCCCGTGAGACCTACCTGATAGCTGTGGTCAATCCAACCGGCATCGCATACGGCGCGGGTTGCACCAACGGCGCCTCCCATGACGCGAGCCAACTCTTCCAGCATCTCGAAGGCTTCAGCTCCGCCAATCCCTCGACCGCCGCCAATTACAACGGGCGCGTCCTCCAGACGTACGCCTTCAGACTCCTGCCGAACAGTCTCCACCAGGCGTGCCCTGACTATCGACGGGTCCAGGGCGGGTTGCACCGCCACGACCTCTCCAGTGCGAGAGGAGTCGGCCACCAAAGGCTCGACAGCTTTCGGCCGAAGTACCACGATCTGCGCGCCGTCACCCGGGAACGTGAACCTGGCCAAGGCGTTTCCCCCATAGACGGGGCGGGTCGCAATCAATCGGCCGGTTCCAGAATCCACAGCGACTTCAAGGCAGTCCTGTGCCACGCCAACACCCAGCCGGAAGGCCAGCCGGGGACCAATATCTCGGCCAAGGTGGGTTCGCCCTACCAGCACAACGGAAGGCTGCGCCTGAGCGCAAACGGCCTCAATACCTGCCAATTGAGCTTCTATTTGCACATCTTCAAGGAGAGGGTCTTGCACAGAGTAGACCTTGTCCGCGCCAAGAGAAATGGCCTCTTGCGATACGGCATCAGCCCCGCTTCCCAGCAGAGCGACGGCTACCTCATCCCCTGAACTTTCATTCAAGCTCCGGGCTGCGGCCAGCAACTCAGCCGTAATCGATTGCAGGCCATCCGGGCCTAGCTCTCCGAATACTAGAATTCCACCCATGATTACTCCATCAAATCAGTTTTTCTTCTCGTAGACGTAGGGCCAACTTGCGTCCTGCGTCTGCCTCATCTTCGCCTTCTATTATCTCTACCTTCTGATCACTCACAGGAATAAAAAGCTCTGTCAGGGCAAGCTTGGGTGCCAATGCATCAGCATCCAAACTGAGATCTGCAGGCGAAAGTATCGTCGGTGTCTTCCGGCTAGCCTGCATGATGCCGCGCAGGTTGGGATACCTTGGTTCGCCCAACTCGTTGGTTACGGTCACAACGGCAGGAAGTTTTGTCTCAACAACCTCGTAGCCATCTGTGAGGGACCTCTGCACCGTGATGCCGCCGCCAGCCACATCAAGCTTCTGGGCTAACGAAATGCAAGGTAGGTTAAGCAACTCGGCCACACCCATGGCGACATGGGCCTGGTCCCAGTCTGACGCCTGCCTGCCGCAAAGGATCAGGTCGTACTCACCAACATGCTCAATGGTCTTGGCTAGAGCGGTTGCTGTGGCAAAAGCATCCAGATCCGAGACAGAATCATCTTGAACAAGGATGAGCTCATCGGCCCCCATAGAAAGTGGCTTCTTCATCACGTCCATGACGAAGTTGTTACCAACCGATATCACGGTAATTTTATCCACATCACCGTTGTCTTTTAGCCGTAATGCAGCCTCAACAGCGTTCTCGTCAAAGCCGTTGACGACTGGAGGAATTCCTTGGGCGGGTGTGACCTTATTAGAGTCTGGGTCAACCTTAAAAGCCGACGCTGGCGTTTCAGGATCCATAACCTGTTTCACGCACACGATAATCTTGATGCCCATTGAGTCCCCTTTTTTAATTCGGCGATGGATTGCCGATTTTGGCGCTTACTTAGGCCTACCTAGCAACCAGAGAAACCCGACTGTGTCTATTCGCCATGTAGCATTTAAATTGACCTTTTCAACTGAAGTCAATTTTAGGCCTTTCCCATTGTTGTACGAAGCGAAGTGGTTTGCAAGGATTTGTCAGCAAACACCACTTAATTGGCGTCAGGGCTTACCAAAACCTACCCTAGCTGTAACGGTAACTCTATTTCGTAAAGCCCTTTATATAGACAGGCTTTTTTGTGGCGAAAAATCACCAGTATAAATGAGCCACCAAAGCGAAGGTCACCGTCGACGATAGTATTAAGAACCACGGAATGTGTCAATTCCGATTGATCCAAAATACCACGCACCTAAACCGGTCAGCGCCTTCTATCATCCAAAAGTATTGAGATATATAATAAACAACATATTAGACTAAACTTTTATTTATCTAGTTTTTACATAGTTATTAAGCGTTCACCTGGTAAGCACCTGAAACATGCTAGAAATTAGATCGCTATCATGCCCGGTTACAAGACACTGTCAAGCAGAAACACCACCAATTATTCGTTTTTTACAGCTTGACTTATTTTTATATTTTTATAAGAATAGTCCAAACTTTAGTGGCATTAAGTTATCAGTTCTTTTCATATAGGCAGTCTTGTATTTCTCCGGCTCTAGGTACTAGCACCTAGACACAAATGGATGGCTACCTGGATAGCACTTGGGGTGGATGCGCCCGATAATCTGCGCAATGTCCTTGGGGGTGCTTGCCTGTAATGAATCCACGTGTCTGTATCCGTATTTTGATTCCACAGGTTTAACCCAAACGTGGGTGTCTATCAACCAACATGACGATTTGTAGAGTTTCAGTCCCGCGGTAGCCAAGCCAAAGGGACCGTGAGGAGGGGTAGTCTTGGTAAGTCCAGCAGGTGACCACAACAGTTATTACTCTCCGGTAATTGAGCCGTACCGAATTTATGGACCGGAATTGGTAGCAAAGCCCCGCCAATTCGTCTGTCCCAGATGCGAATCTCAACTTCGCATGAACTATGACGAACCACAGTGTCTGCAGTGCGGCTACGTCGACTACGAGTACGCGCCGCCGGTAGACGCGAATAAGCCGAAGAGCATCCTGAGCGCCGGCACCCGATACGTTCTTCGCTACGTTGGAGACTTCCATTCTCTTACGGAGACGCTGACCTATGTGCAGCTTCGCAGGGTTCGCAACCGGGTCGTCTTCGGCGTGACGTGTCCCTTTTGCCAATGCCAGATGGACCAGTCTTCACTGTCCGGCAAGCGACGCGAGGTCCGCGAGGAACGTTACAAGTGCAACGAAGGCCACCGGGTTTCACTGACCCCGGCCAAAAGCGGTGGACTTGGCTGGAAGTAATTCCACGCTAGCGCCATCAGCTTCACGTCTCCCAACTTGAAGCATCCAACATGGATAGTTAAAATGACCAGGTCAATTGAGATAGCCCTTTAATTACCTGGTCATTTTTGTCATCTTTGTTTGGCGGCCAAATGGTAGTAATATCAGACATCCTCCAGCAGACCCACCGCAGACCTCTGGTTATCTGCGACTTCTCGCCGCCTAGAGGACCTGGCACTGACCTCCTGGAACCTGCTCGAGACCTGGATGTGGAATGGATATCCATAGCCTACAACCCCGGGCGCTCTGTCAGGGTCAACCCCGCCTTTGCTGCCCAGTGGATCAAGGCCAATACGGGGAAAGACGTCGTCTTTTCTTTGGCCACCAGGGACATGAACAAGCTAGCTATTCAGAGTCTGCTGCTGGGTGCGCAACTTAACGGTCTGGAAAACGTAGTCGTTGTCAAAGGCGACGATTTCACCGAGCGAGACCTGACAGTGGTCAAGGACGTCAACGACTTCACGCCCAGCCAGCTGTTAACGTCAATTACGAACATGAACGCTGGCCTGGACTTCAAAGGCTTGAAATTGCGCCAGCCGACCAAGTTCTGCGTAGGCGCAACCATCGACATGGCCCGCGACCTAGAGCGAGAGCTTCTGCTGGTCCACAGGAAGATTCAGGCAGGCGCTCAGTTCTTGATGTCCCAGCCTACCTTCACTTCGGAGACCCCTCTCGCCTTCCACAGGCGGTACCAGGAGCGATTCGGCGAGCCGATCAGCGTACCCGTCTTCCACGGAGTGCAGGTTATGGTGCCGGAGGGCATCGCCTTCGGAAACATACCTCAATGGATTACAGACGACCTGGAAAAGGGACGGCCCGGACGTGACATAGCCTTGCAGGTCCTGGACGACTTCGCCTCCGCCGGGTTGGACACAATATACCTCGTGCCTCCGATCCTGCGAGGTGGCAGGCGAGACTACGAGACGACTCAAGCAGTTTTAGAAGTGATAAGAAGTTAACAGAAGGTTTTTCTTGATGGGAATTTATGAAGACTTAGGCGTGCGGACTATCATCAACGTCGCCGGCTTTCCACACGAGTGGGAGGTGCATTGATGCCGGACGAGGTGGTGCAGGCGATGTCAGATGCAGCCTCCGCCTCTCTGAACATGGTGGAACTGCAGGCTGTGGCGTCACGTCAGATCGCTGAGGTCACTGGCGCGGAAGCAGGGCATATAACGTCCGGAGCGGCGGCGGGACTCACCCTGGGAACGGCGGCAATTCTAGCGGGCATGAATCCTGGAATCCTGGACCGTCTTCCAGATACCACTGGCATTGCCAACGAGATGATTATCTCCAGGGAGCATCGCAACGGCTACGACCACTCCATTCGCGTCGCCGGGGCCAAGCTGATTGATGTAGGCATGAACGAGCAGGTCGCGGGAGCTGGTGTGCGCAGGACGGAGGCCTGGGAGTACGAGGCTGCCATTACGGACTCCACGGTAGGCGTAGCTTACTCGGCCACAAAAACCAGCCAGCCGCCACTGGAAGAAGTCATCAGAGTGGCTCACGAGCATGGTCTGCCCGTGCTGGTCGACGCCGCCGCGCAGCTGCCCTCAATCGCAAACCTACGGCGCTTCATCGATATGGGCGTGGACCTAGTCGTCTTCAGCTGGGACAAAGCTCTTCGCGGACCTCAGTCAGCCGGCATTATTTGCGGCAAACGTGAGCTGATAGCGTCGGTGGCGTTGCAGCACCTGGATATGGATGAGTATTTCGAAATCTGGGACCCACCGGAGGACCTGATTCCCAAGTCGGCCATAAAGGGCATTCCGCGCCACGGTGTTGGTCGAGGTTTCAAGGTATCGAAAGAAAACATCGTTGGGCTTCTGACCGCGTTGCGCCTTTTCTCGCAGGGAGCGTACGCCGATGAGGCGGCGAGCCAGCGCGGATACCTGGAGTACATAGCTGACAGCATCAGCGTTTGCCGGTTAAGCCTCGGATTATTCTGCCCGATGGCGAGGGCTGCCCTCTCTTGAACCTGGTCATCGACTCTAAGGCTGTTGGCAAGAGCGGCTTCGAGATTTCTGGAGCGCTGAAGAGCGGAGACCCAGGCGTTTTTGTGAACGAAGGATTTCTTCACCAGGACACGCTGATCATTCATCCCATAAATTTGGACCAGCAACGAACAGAAACCCTTGCAAATGCTCGCCGAAATGTCCTGAACGATAGCTGATCGGGTTCGTTGACGATATAGAGGAATCTGGCTATAATTATTGTTAAATAAAGGGTTAAGAGGTAGCTGAATTTGGCTAACGAGACAGGCAAAAGATATTCTTGCTCCAAGTGCAACGCAGAGTTTGTTGTAACCAGGGGTGGAGAAGGCTCCATCAACTGCTGCGGCGAACCCATGTCGCAGAAGTAATTTTCCGAATATATTAGCGGGGCGTTTGTCCCCGCCATACTACTTAAATTCAATAGAGGAATTGCATTAAATGGCGAACCAACTAGGACGACGGTATCAGTGTGAAACCTGCGGATCAATGGTCCTCTGCACCAAAGCAGGGGAAGGCGTGATCGAATGCCACGGCGTTGAAATGCCGGTGCAGCAGCCTAGGAAACTCCCCTCCTCCGACTAGGCTCGGTGCTATAACCCAGTTTTATGACGTAACTCCGTCGGGATGATACATTCAGGCGCAGTCGCTTTTCGCCCTGTAATAAAGCGGACGAATCGCGAATGTTGCGGCCGCCAAGGCCATTGCGTAAATGACGATAGGTATGGGCGCAGTCCACTCCCCTACACTGAACAACAGGTAGCCTGTAGACAGCGCCGCCAGTCCACCCAGCGGGCCGTTTAACGGCGAGAACACCAAAATTACTCCCACCACTGCCACGTATTTTGTCCCCACGTTATCAGCCAGCGGAAGCCAGGAAAGGTTAACTTAAGCGCGGACCTTTGTTGCTGCTTCGTGCTGTTCGTCGGCGTGATAGGAGCTGCGTACAAGAGGGCCTGACGCCACATGCTTGAAGCCCATGGCATTGCCTTCTTCCTGAAGCTCCTTGAACTCGTCCGGCGTGTACCAGCGCGCCAGAGGAGCGTGCTTGGGAGAAGGCCTAAGGTATTGGCCGATTGTCAGCAAGTCGCAGTCTACATTCCGAAGATCGCGCATGGTCTGCAGCACCTCGTCCCATGCCTCACCAAGGCCGACCATCATGCCAGACTTGGTCACGGAATCCGGATCAAGTTCTTTAGCCTTTGCCAACAGCTTCAAAGACAGGTCGTAATCGCCCTTGGGACGCACTCTCGGAAACACCCTACGTACGGTCTCTATATTATGGTTCAGGGTTTCTGGCTTGGCGTCCATCACCGACGCCAACGCCTCCCAATCGCCCTGGAAATCTGGAATCAGCACCTCAACCTTGCAGGTCGGCAGGCGCTTGTGAATCTGGGAAATACATTGGGCGAATATATACGCGCCCCCATCAGGAAGGTCGTCCCTATCAACAGAGGTTATGACGGCATATTTCAGACCTAATTTATGAACGGTTTCGGCTAGCCTGACTGGCTCCAACGCGTCTACCGTCAGCGGTTTGCCAGTATCCACGGCGCAATAAGTGCATGCCCTGGTGCATATGTCGCCCAGAACCATGAAGCTGGCAGTCTTGCGGTCCCAGCATTCGCCGATATTCGGACAGCGAGCCTCCTCACAAACGGTGTGAAGCTGAGTGCTCTTGAATATCTGTCGCAGTTCCAGGTAATTGCGCCCACCGGGAGCCTTTACCCTTAGCCAGTCCGGCAGCCTGCGCTGTGGTCGAGACGTCATATTGCCCTCTATTAAGCCTTCATCACATCATACCAGACGTCACCTTGTGCTCACTACGGGTGCTCACTACGGCCGCCCAATCCTCATGCCTCTCAACTTGGGTCATAAATCCGACATTATGATACGATTTGAAGGTCGCGAAGTGATAAAATTACACCGAAAACAACTCACGGGGTTACGGTCTAAACATGGCGCTTGTTAGCCAAAATGAGAGGGCGGAAGAGCAGGAAGTTACTCAGCTTGAACTGACGAGCTGGGGTAGCCTCGGTGATACGCTAGCCGCATTCGAAGACGGCACGATAAATGTCTTTGGCGGCATTCCTGGCGAGCAAGTCGAAGTTCGCATACTGAGGTATCGCAGACGGCGTCAGGACCACGTGTCCGGCATCGTAACGCGCGTTCTTACAGCATCACCTCACCGTGTGGAAGCTCCATGCGGCTACTTCGGCGCATGCACGGGCTGCCAATGGCAACACATCGAGTACGAGCACCAGCTTGAGCTAAAACGCGACAGAGTAAGCGACAATTTCTCGAAATACTCTCAGCTCCAAGCAGTGCAAGTTCCCCCAACCTTAGCTAGTCCACAGCTGTTGAACTACCGCAATCACGCCCGATTCACGGTGCGAAACGGCGGGCAGATGGGCTTCGTTAACAGGCTCAGCCGGCGGTTCGTGAAAATAGACAAATGCATGATAATGGCCCCCGGCATTAACGAGTCTGTGCGCGCGTTGCAGGACAATGTCGCCGAGACCACTCAGCTATCAATACGGCTGGGCGTGAACACAGGCGACTGGCTGATTCAGCCTCTCATGGTAAGCAGCGAAATCGCCATTAAGACAGGCCAGACACATTACACGGAACGGCTTATGGGCCACGATCTCCGAATAGCGTCGCCGTCCTTCGCCCAGGTGAACACGCCACAGACCGAACAGATGATGGAGCTGGTACGCGACAGGTTAGGCCTGACTGGCCAGGAACTGCTTATCGACGCCTACGCTGGAGTTGGCACCTTCGCCGTTCTATTGGCGTCATCCGTGCGCAAGGTCATCGCCATCGAGGAGTCGGCCGCCGCTGTCAAGGACGCCGCCGTGAACACTGATGGCATCGACAACCTGGACTTCATCAAGGGCAAAACCGAGGACGTGCTAAAGGAACTGGGCGAAACACCAGATGCCGTCATCCTGGACCCTCCAAGAGTGGGTTGCCATCCTGACACACTGGAGACGCTCATTTCACACCCCAGTAGGCGCATCGCATACGTCTCCTGCGACCCAGAGACACTGACCAGGGATTTGGCAGTCCTGGTAGACGGCGGTTATGAGGTCGAATCGGTCCAGCCTATAGATATGTTTCCGCAAACACACCATGTGGAGTGCCTCACGGTACTGAGACATAACAACGAAAGTCGCAACGAATGACAGTCCCTCAGCCTTCATCATTAGGCCGAATCGCCCTGGCATCAGGCTCTCCGCGACGACGAGAGATCATCAAGGGGCTGAACTCCGATGTGGATGTAATCGGTTCCCAGGGCGAAGAGCCGTCACCGAATCTAGGCGAGACGCCCTCCGACTATGTGCAGCGCCTTGCTGAACTGAAGGCCCGTGGCGCTGTCCCCACCCCTGGGCAGACCATTATCATCGGTGCCGACACCTCGGTAGCGCTGGGCGAAACCATCATGGGCAAGCCCGCTGATAAGGCCGAGGCGGAACGCATGCTAAGGTCCTTGCGTGGCCAGGTACACGGCGTCGTAACCGGCGTGGCCGTGCTGGACACCACTACCGGCATATGCCAAACCATTTCCCGGTCCAGCGATGTACACCTCAGGGAATACTCGGACGACGAGATGATGGCGTACATTGTGTCAGGCGAACCTATGGACAAGGCTGGAGCATACGCCGCCCAAGACCAGAATTTTCGCCCGGCTATACGTATATATGGCTGCTACCTCAATGTTGTGGGGCTGCCCTTATGTGACACCATAGCGCTGTTGGGTAGAATGGGTGTAGAGACTGGTATAAAAAAGGGATGGAAGATTCCTGAAGAGTGCGAAAACTGCGAGCTATCGTATGCGACGAAGGGACAGGTTAGGTGAGCCTCCTAGGCATTGGACCACCAGAACTGATCATGGTCCTGCTGGTGGCTTTTATATTCTTAGGACCAACACGTATGATTGAGTTAGCCCGACTCTTTGGAAAGCTAACTCGCGAGATTCGCAAGATGACCGCCGAGGTCCGCGAAATGGTGGACGTCAACGATATAATCAATCCGCGTCCCGCAGACAAGACAGACCAGACCGACGTGCCACAGGCTCCGTCCGGCTCTAACCCGGCCTCTGAATCGGACGCTACTGAAAACGGGACCGGTTCCCTTGCCGAATCTGACGGCCCAGTCTCTTTCAAAAGCGCACGACAGCTTCATCGCGAAAAATTGGAGGCAGAGGCAGCCGCGAAAGAGGCCTCTTCTACAGAGTCGCAAGAGGGCCAGTCTTGACCGAGGAACGCAGCAGCTCCATCCAGGATCACCTGTTGGAGTTACGAAAACGTCTCTTCTACTCCTCCATCGCAATCGTCATCACCACTGGCATCGCATTTGCGTTTCATCAGCAAATCCTCACACTGTTGATGGCGCCGGCCGGGGGCTTCGACACCATTCCCGGCGGCAAGCCAATCTACACCGAGATTACAGAGTTCATTAGCACAGCCATGAAGGCCTCACTTATGGCTGGGGTATTCGTCTCTTTTCCATTCGTTTTTTTCCAGCTAGCGCTTTTCGTCTCACCAGGACTAACGAAATCAGAAAGGCGTTACCTATTTGCCCTTCTGCCGGTAGCAATAATAGTTTTCCTCATCGGTGCCGCTTTTGGCTACAAAGTTCTCATTCCACCGATGATCAATTTCCTGTTGAATTTTGGCACCGAGGTAGCAACCCCCCAGATTCGTATTGGCAGATATGTCAGCACCGTGCTATCACTGCTGATATGGCTGGGAGTGCTGTTTGAGACTCCCGTTGTCCTCTTCTTTCTGGCGAAAATAGGCCTTGTCACGCCGATGTTCCTACTAAAGAACTGGCGATATGCTCTGGTTGTTGCCTTTATCTTGGGGGCGATAATTACGCCAAGCATCGATCCAGTAAACCAGGCTATTGTCGCGGCCCCGATATTGGGGCTTTACATTGCGGGCATCGGTATGGCCTGGGTGGGCACCAAGTGCCGGTCGAAGAATAGGTCCAAAGAACTGGAAGAAGCTAAATCTGAAGAGCCTGAAGAAAAAGAAGAAGCCTAAATCCAGGTAAAGAAGAAATTTAAGCGAGAGTCTTGGGCGTCGTATCCTCAGACTCGCTAGTTACCGACTCATTAACAGCAGCAACTGGAGTTTCCGGCTCATCTTCGTTCTGAGACTTGCGAAACTCCCTTATGGCCTTACCCATGGTCTGGCCCACCTGGGGAAGCTTGCCGACTCCAAAGATCATCATCACGATAACTAGAACTATTATTAGCTCCAGAGGACCGATCCCTCGCAACATACCCATGGCAAACCTTCTGAATTCTACTTATGCTTAATTGCGTTTTGATAAGGTTGTTTAACTAAAACCTTAGACGGTAAAATCATAGCCCTGTTTGGTGCTTACGTCAATGACGGGGTCACTGGGCGTACTATTAATCATGCTATAATTTGCCATGTTTTGAATGGCTATTCTTAGGTCATTCACGCCTGCGATGTTCATTTCCCGCAAGCCTCACACGCATACCCAGGAGGATGATTGAATGGCTGAAACCGGCCGCAGACAGTTCGTTAAGTACAATTTCTTCAAAGTTGACCCCATGTGGCGTCGGCTCGACAAAGAAACTCGAGCTGAACATAAGAAAGAGTTCGCATCCGTCGTTGATGAGACCTCGGCAAACATATTTACTCGGACCTTTAGCCTGATAGGCCTTAGAGGAGACACCGATTTCCTTATTTGGCAGGCTTCAGACGACATTGAAGGCATTCAGGACTCAGCTACACATATGTGGTCGACCGGCCTGGGCGCTTATCTTACGCAGCCGTACTCATACCTGTCGATGACCCACCGTTCGCCCTACGTCTCTCAGCACAAGCACGCCGGGCAAGAGGGCACCAGCATTCGCTTACGGCCGGGCAAAGCCGAATATTTCATCGTGTACCCTTTCCTAAAGACCCGCGAGTGGTACCTGCTCCCACCTGAGGAGCGCCAGCGTATGATGAACGATCACTTCAGAGTTGGGCACGAATATCCATCTGTGAAGATCAATACGACATACTCTTTCGGTCTTGACGACCAGGAGTTCGTCGTGGCTTTCGAGACCGACAACCCTTCGGATTTCCTGGACCTGGTGATGGACCTGCGCGGCGTGGAAGGCAGTCTCTACACTCTCCGCGACACGCCGATATTCACGTGCATCCACAAATCCATATACGACACTTTGGACAGCCTGGCTGGTTAGCCTCTAAAACCGATTCCCATATTCCGTATAAAGAAATAGGGGCGATTAATCGCCCCTATTTCTTTGGTTATTTTACCTTGAAATTAACCGCTAATGTCGTCGGCTGACCGGATTTTGGTATCGGGGAAGAAGGCCTGCCATGCAAACCAGAAGTGGTTCACATGCACAATCGGCTCCAGGTTCTTGCCCTGCAGTTCGCCTGCGACAGCCTGACCAAGAAGGTTCCACTCTGAGCCCGTCTGGTCATCTAAAATCACCCCATACTCGGCAGCTAATGTCAGGCTTCGGCCATCCACCACTGGACTGAAGACACCTGTAGTACCCACGGTCCTTCTTTCGTCGAAACCCCTGCCGCTGAATGCGGACAACGTGTCGCCGGCGAAGAAGATCACAACTTCCTGGCCCGACACCGTGTCGTGTACTACCGGGATGTCCGCAAAGCTTCCGAATGGATAGGCGACCTTAGCCTGCCCCAACTCCAACCCGATTACCCGTTCCATGGATGGCAGTGCAGAGTCGATGCTCCCTCTAAACAGGAATGGTTCGGATTCAAGAGAGTAGTAGTCCTTATAAGGCGGCGCCACGTAATTCCTGGAAAAACCGGTGTTTCGCGTCAATACCTGGCCATCAGGATAGGCCTCCGCAAATTCCTCCCACGATATTAAGGGAGCCGGTATGAAATTGAGCTTCGTGTTGGTTAATTCACCCACGATGGCTTCGCCAGTGATCTACTGCCACCAGGACTCGGTCTGACGGTTCCACATGACAAGATCGCTCTTGCGGACCATGCCTGAGGTCCCGAAATCCAATACCCGATCGCCTACCCTACGATCAAAAGTAATCGCCGTATTGCACAGCGGGCAGTAAGTGATGCTGACCGGTATGCCGCCAACCTTGTCATTGACGATCTCATGTCATATCAGCACGGCCAGAGGGTACGCTCGCGCATCGCCATCAATCTCAAGAGCGATGACAGGTTCCAGAGGGTTCATATACTCAGGAGCCTAGGCAACGCTGGCAAATTCAGGGAAATCAATTGGGGGGATGCCATCGCGAGGTGGTCCACCAGACTGGATTTCATCGTAGCGCACTGTGTGACGGCTGAAGTCGGTCCTCCACTGCACCTGCACAAAATTCGGGGGCCTCTCGTCAGGGTCCAGCAGCTTCGAATCTGTCTGGGTAACAGCGACGCCCGTTTCCACTTCAGTCTCGGGAATTACGGTTTCCGTTAATACAGGCAATGCGGCAGTGGGTGCGGCTTGCGTTACTTCGAGGGGCACCTTTGTGCTTTGCGGAACCTCGCCGGGTACTTCTGTGGGACTTGCCGTGGGTACTGAGGGAATCGTGGTAGGTGCCGTCCCCGGTGAGGCAGCAGGAGGGCTCACTGCACTCGTACAGGCCATCGCCACCAGCGTTAGCACGCCGAAGGCACCTACCATTAAGGATCTTATTGGCATTTAACACCCCTAACCTAATAAATATCCGCTGTAGCAATGCGCTTAGTAGTAGGATGCGCACCCACGTAAAACGGTGAACTTCCCTAGACCAACTACGAATGGACACGCTAGTTGGCGCTAGTCATCCTGCCGATATACTAGACCAATATCAATTTACTGTCGTTTCCCAGCTAGTCTAGGCGTAAACCAATGGACTACCCAAATAACAGCTACTATCTTAACCCTGCTTTTGGCGCCGCTGTTGAGGTTCGTACGGGCCTCAGTAGATTAGGTGTTACACGCTCATTGGCTTTGGTTCTGTCCTCCATCGCCATTCTGCTAGGTTTTTCCTACGGCATACTGGTATCCAACTCCAGTGCGAATAAACGCACTCCTCTGTATGACGAGAGCCTGGTAACGCGATTCTTCTCAGAAGCCAGTGCTGCTGTCGTGGAGATAACCGTTACCCGTGATAACAGTAATCAGGCCTATGCGGCCATGGGTACCGGATCGGGCTTTCTAATCGATAATAGAGGCCACATTCTCACCAACAACCACGTGATTGAGGGTGCTGACAAGATACGTGTAAACACCTCTAAAGGGCGTACTCTAACGGCAACACTATTGGGTATCAGTCCGGCTGATGATCTCGCGCTGATTCAGGTAGACCCATCGGACTTGGGAAACATACTCCCACTGAAGCTCGCCGATTCCGACAAGGTTGAAGCTGGGCAGATGGCGGTTGCAATTGGCAGCTTCTTCCGAAACTTCAATTCAGTTACAGTGGGGATTGTAAGCGGCACAGGCCGAGGTCCCATTAGCCCACTCAGCAGGCCTATTCCAGATATGATTCAGACGGACGCCGCCCTCAATCCAGGCAACTCTGGCGGCCCATTGCTCAACTCTAATGGAGAGGTCATAGGCGTAACCTCAGCCGTGCGCACGCCGGCAATCCAGGGCATAGGCGACTTCCGCATAGGATTCGCGGTGCCCAGCAACACCATTGCCAGCCTACTGCCTGACCTCATGATAGCTCAGGAGATCCGGAGGCCCTGGTTGGGAATAAGCGATGGCCCAATTAGCGAACAGCTGTCCAAGACGCTGGACATAAAGTATGGTGTCGTCGTTACCCATACCCTGCCCAACAGCCTCGCCAAACAGGTCGGTTTTCAGCCGTTCTCGGCAGCCACAAATCAGGGTGACGTAATTGTGGCGATAGACGACATGCCCATCCACTCTGTGGACGATATGGACGCCTACTTCAACAAGAAACGCCCTGGCGATGACGTAACTATAAATGTGGTCAGAAATGGGAACAATTTGAATGTTAAGGTCGACCTAGGAAAATGGCCGGACATTTAGGCTGGCAAGGCTCTCATATCGACTCAGATATAAGACAACAAAACGGGGTAGATCAATATGGTCTACCCCGTTTGATTCAGATTCAGGCTTAAGTTGCCGCTAAAGCTGCTGTTCCAGCTTGGTCACAATGGACTCTACCTGACGCACCATGTGGTCAACCTCGTCCTTAGTAATGCACAGAGGCGGCGATAGCGGAATGACATCTGCTGCCCTGCCCAGCATGTTGTGCTCTCGCATCAGCAGCGACACCTTAGCTCCCACGCCAGCCTCCGCTGGGAAGCGCTCCCTGGTATCCCTGTCCTTCACAATCTCCACAGAGGCCAGCAGACCCATTCCACCTCGTACGTCGCCAACGATGCGGTGCTCGTAAAGGCCCTGAAGTTGCTCAAATAGGTAAGCGCCCATATTGGCGGAATTCTCCACCATGCCCTCACCTTCCAGGATGTCCAGATTGGCCATTCCCGCTGCACAGGAGGTCGGGTTACCTCCGAAAGTGAACAGATGCTGGAAGGTTGCGCCTGCATCACCCTCAAAGACGCTCGCAATCTTGCTGCTGGCGATGGCTGCACCAATGGGCAAATAGCCGCTGGTTAAGGCCTTCGCAACAGTGAATATGTCAGGCTTCACTCCCCAGTTTTCCATACCGAACATTTTGCCTATTCTGCCAAATCCGGTAATGACCTCGTCGCAGATCATCACGACGCCGTGCTTGTCACAGATCTCGCGAATGGTCGGCCAGTAATCGGGGTGTGGCACGTGGATGCCAGCAGCCGCTGAGATCGGCTCACCGATGAACGCGGCGACGGTGGACGGCCCTTCGTTCTCGATGGTCCGGTCTACGTCGCGAGCGCACTCCAGGTTGCAGCCGCCGTTTTCTATGCAGAACTGGCAGCGGTACTCGTTGGGCTGCGCCACGTGGATGTTGCCAGGCACCAGGGGACCGAAGTCCGAAGGCAGGCTTCCCATGACGCCGCCTCTGCCCAGGCTGGTGCATGCCAGCGTCGCCCCGTGGTAGGAGCCCCACCTGCTGAGAATTTTCCAGCGTGCCGAATCGCCCCTGATCTTGTGGTAGTTCTTTGCCATCTTCAGTGCGGTCTCAACAGCCTCAGAACCGCCACTGACGAAATAAATACGAGAATCCTTATCCGGAGCCAGCCCAGCCACCCTCGCCGCCAGACGCGCCGTGGAGGGGCTTACAGTATCAAAAGGAGAAAAACTAATTTCCTGCATCTGTGCATAAACTGCATCAGCAATCTCTTTTCGGCCATGGCCAATGTTCTTCAGCCAGAGTCCTGCCATAGTGTCGAACCACTGCTGGCCTTCCACGTCCTCAACCCAGACGCCTTTGGCCCTGGTAACGACCTTCAGTCCGGTCTCATCGGACATGTCTCCGGCCATCTTTGAATGGGGCCAGAAGTGGTCCGCGGCCATCTGCTTGATTTCCTCGATCTCTTCACCGGTCAGCCGAGTAACCACAATAATTGCACCTCATTTTATTATTCCGAGGCGGCACCAGCGGGCCTGGAATTACCGCGCATCGTATCATTTTCGATAAGCCAGTGCTATCAATTTTCAGAGTGGCTGCGGGACCAATCCATGAACATATTAGGTATCGCTAACGCAAAACGAGGCGGCGTTATTGCCGCCTCGTTTCTAATGCCGTTAAAAGGCTTCTACTGCATGGGTGAGCAGGCAGCAGGCATGAGAAGCTTGTTCTCCTGCTTGATAGGTGAAACGCTGCTAGGGGGAGGCCAGACGCCCTTCTCCCTGGTCTCGGCACGCACCTGTGCGCGCTGCTCCAAGCTATCGTATGCCCACATGTGGAACCAGCGATTGAGGTTTCCTACATCGGAGTACCACGCGCCTACTAGAGGGGAGTACTTCTGTCGCTCTTCGATGGCGCCGCCCCATGCTTCCATAACCTTGGGGATATCGCCGGGGTTGTAGGTGTACATTCGCAGCTCAAAGATAGGTCCAATTTTGCGCTCTGTCATTTCAGGCATGAAAGGCGCTGGCAACAGAATCTCTGAGTTCATGTTGACGATGTACTGGGAGGTGTTCGGTGGCCACACTCCTGCGGCTACAGCCTTTGCCCTGGTTGCATCTCGGGCGGCCGTATCTTCATATGGCCATACGTGAAGTACCTGGTTCAGTGCACCAAATTCGGTGTGCCAAAGGCCACCTAGCGGGCCAAACTCCAGCCTGCCTGGTAGCTTTTCCGCAAATCCGTTCTCAAAATCAGGAACAGATCTTGGCTTAAGGTCGTACGTACGAAACTCGTATATCATTCGATACTCTCCTCACTAGAAGCAATAATGGGCTAGTATACCTCAGTTCTCCATTCCGCGTGTCCAGAGGTCTTCCCTCGCACCACATCGTGGAAAAGCTGCTCTAACTTGCTCACAAGCGGCCCGACATTACCATCGCCGAACTGGTAGCCGTCTATGCTGGATATTGCCTGCACCTCTGCTCCCGTGCCGCATATGAAAGCCTCGTCCGCGATGTAGAGCTCGGTCCTATCGATGTCCCGCTGTTGGACTGGAACGCCCAACTCTTTCTCCAAAAGCTCAATCACGACTTCGCTGGTAATGCTCTCCAGAGTGCCGGCGGAAGCAGGCGGCGTAATGGCGACGCTGTCTCTAACGATGAAGATACAGGCATAGGAAATCTCGGTTACCTTGCCCTGCTGGTTCAAAATAATGCCAAAGTCGTAGCCGTGCCGGGACGACTCGTCCGCCACGTAACGACTGTTCTGGTAGTTGGCGATGGCCTTTACCCTGGGCGGCATCACGTTGTCCGAGATGCGATTCCAGGAGCTTACGCCGCAGGTGACGGCGTTACCTGATCCCAAAGTCGAAGACGCTGCCCTGTTGTGAATGATTATCTCTCCAGGCCGCTCCTGCACAGCCAGGTACCCCGGCGTGCCTTCGCCGAAGTATGCCGTCGGCTGAATGTAGATGTCACCTCTGAACTCGTTGGCCTTCACCAGCTCCAGGATGTGTTGCGAAAGCTCCTGCGTCGTCCAAGGTGATCTCATGCGCATTACTCGCATGGACTGCATGAGGCGCTTCAGGTGCGCGTCCAGATGAAATATGTACAGCTTCTCATGTTCGGCGTTCCAGTAGCCGCGAATGCCCTCGAATACCATCGATATGGCCGACCAACCCAGCCGTGATGCGTGAACCGTGGCCTTGTCCCAATCCACTTGCTCGCCTGACATCCACAGGTACTTGGGATTCTCCTGAGGCGCTGCCCATGCGTCCCGTGCCTTGCCGTCAGCCATCTGTTCTTCTTCTGTGGCATTCTCTTTATTCATCGGTATTCGTCCTACTGTTTTTGTGTTGAGCAAGCCTAGCACGCCAGGTAATGCTTTGTGAATGATAAATACAAAGGCCTATTTTCCTTTTGATTTATTCCAGATAGCCAGGAAAAGCTATTGCTACAACGTCCGCAAAAGCTAAAATAGACAGGTTGTACCTCAAAATAGCAATTCACAGTTAATCCAGGAGTCCAAAATGGCTGTTAATGAAGCCGATCGCCTCTTTGAAGGGGCCATCAGCGATATCCTCGAGAAGACATGGCAACGATACCCGGACCTTGCCTCAGGACTGGGCCTGCACCAGTTTGATGGCCGCATTCCTGACATTTCCAAGACGTCCCTCGCAGAGCGCACCAGGGAGTTGCAGATCGGCATAGCTTCTCTGGAAAACATAGATAATACGGCGCTAAGCCACAAGAACTATTACGACTACGAGATCCTTCTAACGGCCCTACGCAAAGAGCTGTTCGAGTTAACTGAGCTCAAGTTGCAAGAGACAAATCCCATGGAGATGCTGTGGCACATCGAGGTTAGCCACTACGTGCAACGCGAGTATGCGCCTCTAGAAGAGAGGGTCACGGCCCTAGTATCCGCCCTGAGAGCCGTTCCTAAATACCTGGGACAGCTTCAAGAACTGATGGCGCATTCGCCTGGAAAGGCCGTAATTGAGGCCAGCATTGAAGCTTACACAGGCGTAAAGACCTTTTATCAGAACGATCTGGTCGAGGCCGTTACGGACCTGGAAAACCAGGAGCTGTATGCTCGCTTCATCAGTGCAAGAGACGGGGCGTCTACGTCAATAACCAAATTTATTGGGTTCCTGAACTCTATGTTGGAGCATGCTCCGGAGAAGTTTGCCATCGGCTCTGAGAGATTTACCAAGCTCCTGAATTACGGTGAGATGGTAGACCTGCCACTGGAGCGTCTGCTTGAAATCGGCGTAGCGGACCTAGGCGGCAACCTCGCCCGCTTCCAACAGTTGGCGGCTAAAGTAAGTCCTAATAAGTCTCCTGCCGAAGTAATGTCCGAAATCGCCAGCGACCACCCGGCAGCGGACCAGCTTATCCCCTACACCCGCGACATGCTGGAGGAGATTCGCCAATACCTGATCGACAAAGACATCGTCACGATCCCCTCGGACATTCGTTGCATCACAACCGAGACGCCGTCCTTCATGCGATGGGCCTTCGCAGCTCTGGACTTCCCCGGCCCATACGAAGAAAAGGCGACGCAGACCTACTACTACGTCACGCCGGTGGAGGACGACTGGAGCGACGAGGAGAAAGAGCAGTGGCTTACCTCTTTCAACTACGCGACGCTGAGAGCGGTATCCGTTCATGAAGCGTACCCCGGCCACTACGTTCATTACTTGCACACGAAGAACACGAAATCCAAGATCGGGACCATTTTTGGCGCCTACTCCTTCTGGGAGGGCTGGGCCCACTACACAGAGCAGATGATGATTGAAGAGGGCTACGGCAGCGACGACCCCCGAAACGTGCTGGGACAGCTTATGGAGGCACTGCTTCGTGACTGCCGATTCATATGCGCCATTCGCATGCATACCCAGGGCATGAGTCTGGATGAGGCGACGCAATTCTTCATGGAAAACGCCTACATGGAAGAGCTGCCCGCCCAGAAAGAGGCCGCACGCGGCACCTTCGACCCGATGTACCTGAACTACACTCTTGGCAAGCTGATGATTCTGAAGCTTCGTGAGGATTATCGGGCGGAAAAAGGTGATCGCTTCTCGCTAAAGCAGTTCCACGATACCTTTCTGTCTTTCGGAGCGCCGCCCATACCGCTGGTCCGCGAAATGATGCTTCGAGATGCTGGCGAGGAAGCGCTGTAGGATAAGCCAGTCAGTCCCATGCTATATATTTAAGGGGGGGCAATAATATGTACAGTCCATCCCTAAATTCTCACAAAGTTGCATCTATTTGTTGGAATTCATTTTAGATCATTGGCAAAGTATCGCCTCAGTCATAGGCCTGATCGTAACGGTGATCGGGTTTTATGTTGCTTTCTATCAGATCAGTAAGACTGCTGACGCAGTCGAAGCCGCTAGCCGCGCGGTAGCGGAAACCAAAGACAGCATGACGAAGAATCTCGTTCTAATTGCAGTGTAAAGAGCCCAAGCGAATGTGCAGGAGATTCGGGCCTTTTACACTGGGGAACTGTGAGATCATGCGCTTTATCGTTACCAAGGTCTCAGGGATCTGTTAACGCAAATTAAGGTTCAACATTCGGATCTGGCTGATCGGCATCAGTCTGAGTTGGACGTCTTCATTAAGAAGCTTCAACGAAATGAGATGGCCCTGCGCAAAGCTGTAGGATTGTCGACTGAACCGCCTAAGCCAGAACGTCACATTGCAACCTTGCAAAACAAACAACCCTTGTTAGTGGAATTATCTGGAGACCTTCAAAACTCCTTCTGATGGTAGAGGAAAATCATGGCTGAAACAAAGCAATTGCTATCGCTAAGAAATTGCTCCCTCAAACCTTAATGGGCGAACTGCAATGGCAGGCACTTGTAGATCTGTTTCCCTCCACCAGAAAGTTCCAAGTACGTTTACAGGGTGGAAATATACGGATCGAATCTGATGAAAATCCGCCTGTTTACTACACCTTATCGATACTTACTAGTGCGGATATTCTCGTGGAGTCCTACGAAGGCCGTCCCGAAAATGGAGTTGACGAAAATTTTAACTTGTTAGAAACCCTGTCCATAGAGACAAGAAAATACGCTTTGGGTACTGCGAACGTTATTGATGACCTATTATCAGAACTCGGAACTTAAGCAGAAATGCCTCCCCCCGCTACTCTAAAACGTAACGCCAAGTCCATATTGGCAATATTAGGTATCTAACTCCGTTCCTCGTTCATTCCAACCCGGCATTGAGAATTGCCCCTCAACAGCATATGATTTTCATTGAGTAACAACTCATCGCGGAAGAAACCTTCAGCAGGGGGCCACCATGAAAATTCTGGTCACAGGCGGCGCGGGATACATCGGTAGCACCATCGCAGCAGCCCTGGAAGAGCATGGCCACACACCCGTAGTCCTAGACAACCTGATAGCCGGTCGCCGTGAGTTCGTCGGGGACCGCGCCTTCTACGAGGCTGACGTAGCCGACCATAAGGCCTTGAAACAGGTTTTCAAAGACCATCCTGATATCTTCTGTACGATCCACTGCGCCGCGCTCAAGGTAGTGGCTGAGTCCATGAGCCAACCCTACGACTACTACCGCGCAAACGTCGCCAACTCGCTGGAGCTATTCAAGATGCTGCCGGAGTTAGGCTGCCATCGCGTGGTGTTCAGCTCATCGGCATCCGTGTACGACGCGGTGTCCAACTTCACGGTCACCGAGTCGTCGCCACTGAAGCCCCTGAGCCCTTACGCTCGCACCAAATATATGATGGAGATGGTGCTCCAGGACTTTTCCGAGGCCTACGTTCTGAAGGGCATCGCTCTGCGTTACTTCAATCCCATAGGCGCGGACCCTAAGATGCGCACCGGCCTGCAAGAAAAGAATCCCAGTCATATTCTGGGCCGACTGGTGGGGGTCGCGCTGGGCCACATACCGGAGTTCCAGATTACCGGCGTGGACTGGCCAACTCGCGACGGCACCGGCATCCGCGATTACATACACGTGTGGGACCTGGCTCAGGCTCACGTTCAGGCCGTCGAACACTTCGACTCGGCCGTGTTGGGCGCGGGCGACTCCGGCTCATACGGCGTCATCAACCTGGGCACGGGCAACGGTGTGACCGTCAGAGAGTTCGTTAAGGCTTTCCAGAAGGTCTACGGCTCGAAGATCAACCACTCGGAAGCTCCGGCCAGGCCCGGCGACGTCGCGGGCGCCTTCGCCAACGCCGACAGGGCCAGAGACCTGCTGGGCTGGACCACCAGGCTAACAATCGAGGACAGCATCTCCGATTCGCTGAAGTGGGGCAAGATACGCGACTCCATCCTGGGCGAAGAATAATTTCCACAGCCAATGAAAAAGGGGCTCTGTAAAAGAGCCCCTTTTTTATTTCAACTTAGCAACGCTGGTGTTCGCATGCCCCCGGTTAGACCGCGCCTGATTCGTGGGCGGCGGCGATCTCCTCCCCACTGAGGCCAACTAACGACTTTAGGATTTCGTCAGTGTGCTCACC
>Ga0209089_10000150_pt1 | contig 62496 bp, 52 predicted proteins | sample ArcticOcean_MG_C_FD_187431 | JGI IMG/M metagenome (GOLD analysis project Ga0209089, IMG submission 187431) | Marine microbial communities from western Arctic Ocean - ArcticOcean_MG_CB2_150 (SPAdes) (version 2) | ecosystem: Environmental > Aquatic > Marine > Oceanic | place: Arctic Ocean: Canada...
CACAACTCATAATCGATTGGTCTACTAAATGAAAATAGCCCTGTCCGCTCAGAGAGTTTGAGCGAACAGGGCTATTTTTGTGTTCTTGGTGGAGACGGGGGAGAGTCGAACTCCCCGTTCACGCCCACTGAAAGGGCAAATTACCTCGTCACAGCATGACGGTGAGAATGATCGGTGCACCCTTACGCGTCCGTATTGGCCTCCCGAAGGAAGGAGAACCGGGAGACGCCTACTCGCCCTTATTCGCTATTAGGGCGTCTACTACTTCTGGTTCGGCCAGCGTCGAGGTGTCGCCTATTGTGTCGATTTCGTCGGTGGCTATTTTGCGCAATATTCGGCGCATGATTTTGCCTGAGCGGGTTTTTGGGAGGGCTGGTGCCCAGTGGATTACGTCGGGTGAGGCGATGGGTCCGATTACTTGGCGGACTTGTCCTCGGAGTATCTGTTTTAGTTCGTCGGTGTATTCCTGTCCGACGTTCAAAGTCACGTAGGCGTAGATGCCTTGGCCTTTGATGTCGTGCGGGAAGCCGACTACGGCCGCTTCTGCCACGGCTTCGTGGAGCACGAGGGCGCTTTCGACTTCGGCTGTGCCCATTCGGTGGCCTGACACGTTGATAACGTCGTCGACCCGTCCGGTGACCCAGTAGTAGCCATCTTCGTCACGGGTCGATCCGTCGCCGGTGAAGTAGTAGCCCTTGTACATATCGAAGTAGGTAGCTTCGAATCGCTTGTGATCGCCGTAAAGCGTGCGCATCTGACCCGGCCACGTGGCCTTCAAAGCAAGCACGCCCGAAACACCGTTGCCTTCTAGCACCTTGCCGGTTTCAGGATCGAGAATTTCGGGTTCAACACCGAAGAACGGCATAGAAGCCGCACCGGGTTTGGTCGGCACGGCACCCGGAATAGGAGTTATTAGAATTCCGCCGGTTTCGGTTTGCCACCACGTATCGACGATCGGGCAACGTCCTTTGCCGACGTGGGTGTTGTACCAGCGCCAGGCTTCGGGGTTGATCGGTTCGCCAACAGATCCAAGAAGCTTCAGAGAAGGCATTTCGTACTTGTCGGGGTAGTGATCGCCGAGAGCTGCGATCGCTCTGATGGCGGTAGGAGCTGTGTAGAACTGGCTGACGTTCCACTTTTCGACGATCTGCCAGAAGCGGTCGGGTCCTGGATACGTTGGAATTCCTTCGAACATGAGCGTTGTTGCGCCGTTCGCTAGGGGTCCGTAAACGATGTAGGAGTGGCCAGTTACCCAGCCGATGTCGGCGGTGCAGAAGTAGATGTCGCTGTCGTGGTAGTCGAAGACGTATTTGTGGGTTTGCGAGGCGTAGACCATGTAGCCGCCGGTGGTGTGGAGCACGCCTTTGGGCTGGCCGGTTGAGCCAGACGTATAGAGGATGAAGAGGGGGTCTTCGGACTCCATGTGTTCGGCTTCGTTCACGGGGTCGGCGTTCGCCATTAGGTCGGCGTACCAGTGGTCCCGGCCTTCTTTCATATCGTGTTCAACGCCTACGCTGCCGGGGATTCGTTCGACGACGATGCAGGTTTCGACGGGGATGCCCATTTTGGCTTCGGCGATTTCGATTGCGGCGTCGGCGACGGTTTTCATTTCTAACGGCTTTGCGCCGCGGTTTGTGCCGTTGCAGGTGATGAGGACCGTGGAAGTGGCGTCGGCCATGCGGCCGCCAAGTGCGTCGGCAGAGAATCCGCCGAAGACGATTGAGTGGATGGCGCCTATGCGGGCGCAGGCGAGCATGGCTACTGCGAGTTCGGGGATCATGGGCATGTAGATCGACACGCGGTCGCCCTTTTTAACGCCCTGTGATTTCAATACATTTGCGAACTTGCTTACTTCGGCGTGAAGCTCTTTGTAGGTGATTTCTCGTTGTTCGCCGGGTTCGTTGCCTTCCCAGATGATGGCGGTTTGGTCGCCTTTGGTATCGAGGTGTCGGTCGAGGCAGTTGTAGGCGATGTTGGTTTGTCCGCCTTCGAACCACTTGATTTCAACGGGTCCTTTACGAACGTCGTAGTTGAATGATCGGACGGTGTCCCACTTCTTGTACCAGTGGTATTCGGAGGCTTTTTCGGCCCAGAAGCCGTCGGGGTCGGAGATCGAGCGTTCGTACTCGGCCTTGTATTCGTCGAAGCTCTTCAGGTGAGCGTTTGCTGCGAACGATTCCGATGGTGAGTAAAGTTCCGAATCAGACATCAGGGTCTCCAGTTACCTAGTAACTTTCATTCGATTGTTTCGAGTGGTGGTTGTGCGAGCTAATTTACTTGCCAGTTGGCGGGAAGGATACATAGGAACGATGAATTTACTAAGCGGGAACCGGCTTTGGAACGACTTTGCTGCATGGTTCTTTTGCTGATGCGGTCGGTGCTTTCGAGGTCAGTCGCACCCCGGAATTGACGAAAAACGGTACTATCCTGCCACTACGACAGGGTCAGTTAGCAATTGGTGTTTGATCGAGATCGGAATTCAATGACGAGAGAACTTGTGGCGATATCGGCAGAGACGGTGACGTTTAGGGAGTACGAACTTCCTTAGTTGGGGCCGTTGGACATCGGAATTCAGAGTCAGTTTGGTGCGGCAAAGCATGGAACAGAGCTGGCGAATCTCGCAGGGTATGCCGCAGCCAGAGGTCGTTTCGATGAAGAGCTCGGACTGTTCATTGCCGATGATTCGCTTGAAAATCCAGCAACATCGAGACCCGTTGGAAACATGGTTGTCGGTAGTGTGACTCGTGTTGGCACCAACGTGAGCGGGTTCAAAATCGGTGACACCGTGACTGCGCATGCACCTCTGCGAGAAGAGCATGTTGTAGCGGCCGATAGGTGCTGGGTGATACCCGACGGGGTTTCGTGGAAGAGTGCCGTTTGTCTGGATCCTGCTCAGTTCGCAGTTGGAGCCGTTCGTGATGGCAACGTTCGAGTTGGAGATGCTGTGGCTGTGTTTGGGCTTGGTGCAATTGGATTAATGGCAGTTCAGGTCGCAAAGGCAGCGGGGGCAAGTATCGTGATCGGGGTTGATCCCATGCTAAATCGACGATCAGCGGGAATCGCTTGTGGGGCAGATTTGGTACTCGATCCGACGGATTGCGATGTTGGCATTGAACTCAAAGAGGCTACGAAATCACGTGGGGTCGACGTTGCGATCGAGTACAGCGGGTCGGCTCAGGCGATGCAGGCTGCTTTACGCGGAGTTGCGTTCGGAGGAACGGTGATGGCTGGTGCGTTTCCGCCACCGTATGGGTTGGGACTAGATTTTGGTGCAGAGGCACACATGAACCGGCCACAGATTGTATTTTCAAGAGCAGTGAGCGATCCCAACAGAGATCATCCGAGGTGGGATCAGAGACGAATATTCGAAGCTTGCTGTGATCTATTCGAGAGCGGATATCTGAGTGGGGATGCGGTTGTTGACCCGGTATTGCCTTTTTCGGAGCTAAACACGGCTTTTATGATGTTGATGTCATCGCTTGGTGACGCGATAAAGCTGGGATGTCATTTCGATTAGATCAGATGCTCTGAAGTCGTTATCTCTCGACGACCGTGGGAGTAATATGCGGCTAGAGAGACGATTATTGATTTTGCAAGGGAAAATTTTCTATGCCTAATGGACTACCGACGGCGACTCTTGGCAGGACGGGATTAGAGGTCACCAAGCTTGGGTTTGGGGCGATGGAGATTCGCGGTGGGCCGCGGGGGCGTGATGTGACCGCTGCTCAGGCCGAGACGATTTTGAATGCCGTTCTTGATTCGGGCGTGAACTACATCGATACGTCTATCGATTACGGCTTGAGCGAGGGGTTTATCGGGCAGTTCATTTCACACCGTCGTGACGAGTATTTGCTGGCGTCTAAGTGTGGATGCATGGTGAGTGGTCCGACTGTCCCAGAGGGACCTCAGCCGCACGTTTATACAAAGGCAAACATCGTTGAGGGCATCGAGCAAAGTCTGCGTCGTATGAAGACCGACTATCTCGATGTGGTGCAGTTCCACGGAAGTCCTTCTCGAGAAACGCTGGAAGAAAACGGTGCGATCGAAACCCTGCTTGATTTTCAGCAGCAGGGCAAAATTCGCCATCTGGGTATTTCTGGAACGCTGCCGAACTTACCGGGTCAGATCGACATGGGTGTGTTTGATGTGATGCAGATTCCGTACTCAGCGTTGGAACGTGAGCACGAGGACTTGATTTCTCGGGCTGGTGATTTGGGCATTGGAACGGTTGTTCGTGGTGGTGTTGCGAAGGGCGAGCCTGGGGAGTCTGGCGTTTCGAAGCCTGATCCGTGGAAGACGTTTGAATCGGCTGGATTGGGCGAGTTGCTGGATGAAGGCGAGAGTCGCACTGATTTCTTGCTGAGGTTTACGTTGAGTCATCCTGAGATGCACACGACGATTGTTGGAACTCTGAATCCCGATCACATGGCGCAAAACGCTGCGGCTGCTGCCAAGGGTGCGCTTGCGGACGATGTTTACGCAGAGGCGAAGAAGCGGCTTGGAGTGGCTGGTGAGGTTTCGGCGTAGGGGTTGTTGCTCGTTGTTCGAGGTCCTGAATCCAGTTCAGGATGACGGAACAAGAAAAGCACCGACTCAATAATGAGTCGGTGCTTTGGAATTCTGATGGAGCTGGCGGAGCCGTAAGCGGAATTATCGGGTGTTCATTGGCTAGCTGTATATCCGGTCTTCGACGATCAGGCCGTTTTCGAATCGGGTGATTGCTATTCCAGATGAGTGGTCATCGCCGTTTGGGCGCCAACTAACTGGGAAGGTGGGATTCCTGGTGTAGTTATCAGGATCTTGGCGTCTAGTTCGGCGAGTTTTTGCGCCAGAACTTCAGGCCCCAGCTTCGGGTTGAGCATTGCTAACGTACAGCCGGACGAAAATACACCGAGTGCAATTTCAGCTACGACGGGCAGGTTCGGCAATGCAACTGCGACCACTGTTTCGGGTTTGAGTTCTCTTGAAATCAGCGCGGATGCAACTTGGCGGGAGTTTTCGATAATCGCTGTGCCTGACGTTTGAGCGCCAGTTGACCCGTCGATGATCTTAGCCAGGCTTATACCGTCAGAGCCAGCCTGATATACCCAGTCGTGCACGCTGCTGACCTTGTTCTTGGACGACCTGGATTCGTTAGTGATAGTCATCGCAACCCCCTTCGATACTTTACACATGTCAAGTACTTGTCTAAAATTGAGCAATGCCGACAAAATCAGACACAAAAACCCGCATCGTAGATGCCACCTGGAAATTATTTAATGAAATGTCGCCGAAGTCACCTACGCTAGGACAGATCGCTAAGGAAGCCGGAGTGAGTCGGCAGGCGGTTTACCTTCATTTTGAGAATCGAACGAATCTTTTTGGTGAAACGGTTCGGATAATGCGGGAGAAAGTAGGAACGGCGGAACGACTAAAAGCGGCTCGTGAAGTTGCGCCAGAATTAGTGCTTCCGAGCTGGGTGGACAAATTGTTTGAGTTGTACGAGGAGATCTTGCCGATGGGCAGGACGTATCTCGCCGCTGCTCACGCTGACGATGCTGGAAAACAAGGCTGGGACTTTATGGTTTCCAGGGTGCGACTCAGCGTAACTTACGTCATCGAGCGTTTCGAATCGTTGGGTATGCTTCAGCCAAAATGGACGGTCGAGACTGCCACCGACTGGCTATATTCAAGGATCGATTTTGCTATGTGGCACTTGATTGTCAATGAGCTCGGTTGGACTCATGAGCAGGCGGTTATTAGGACTGTGGAGTCGTTGGAAGCTGATCTGTTGGTTGGTGATTCCTAAGAGCGGATAGCCTGGCTCAACGTGGGTGTAAATCCGTTGGACTGTGAACTTTCTACCTTCCCGATTGCATCGGGAAGGTCTTATCCGGATGAGATTTCAAAGGTCAATTTCTCAGCAAAAACAAAAAACGCCGACTCAATTTCGAGTCGGCGTTTTGGATTTCTGGTGGAGCTGGAGGGATTCGAACCCTCTACCTCCTCAATGCCATTGAGGCGCTCTCCCAATTGAGCTACAGCCCCGTTTTCTGCGGGGTGGGCGCGCCGTTTGTTTGTTTGGCGAGGCCCGATTAAAAATCGTAGCACAGGGGGGCTGTTTATTGGTTAGCTGATAGACGCTGATTCGGATGTGGAGGTGAGGATGGCCGACTGCATCAAAAGGTGTTGCTGCTGAAACGTCGTGCGCGTCCCTGCCCCAGATCCCTCGGTTGCGATGACTTCGCTCGGGAAAGGAAGGCGCAGGAGGGCTCAGAACACTCGCCTAATACGTTTCGGGGTCTTCTTCGTGTTGTTTGAAGTCGGTGTTGTCTCGTTCGGGCATATTGCGATCGAGATTCAAGACGTGGCCTGCGTCGTCTTGCGGTTCGTAGCCGAGAACTTCTCTGGCTTTATCGAGCGAGAAGATATTCCATTCGTTGTCACTCATGGCGAATACGACGGTGTACATCAGCGAATCTGGCGCATCGACGGCTTTTACGTGGATCTGGGCAGTGTCACGGTGCGATAGCCACATTGCGAGTCCGCCACCGTTCGTGGTGGGGTCGTCGTTTGAGATCGTCCAGCCAATTCGTATATTGATCGACGATATGCCATGGAACTCGCTGTAGTAGCTGCCGAGTCCTTCGGCGTAGGCCTTCGACGCACCGTAGTAGCCGTCGGGTCGGATCGGCACGGTTTCGTCGATTAGCTTGAAAGGACGTTTTACCTCATCGAACTTGCCGGCAATAACCGACTTGTACGGCTCGTCTTGATAGAAGCCCCCGATTGCGTGCTGGGAGCTGCCAAAAACGACTCGCTTTACGCCGGTGCGTTTCGCTGCTTCGTACACGTTGTAGACCCCGACAAAGTTGTTGCGCAGGGCTGATTCCCAGTTGGCGTTGGCGCTGCGGTCGGCGGCGAGGTGAACCACGGTATGCTGGCCTTCAAAGGCGGGAATCATGGAATCGAGTTCAGCGATGTTGCCCTTGAAGTTGTGGGCGTCGTCGAGCCCTTCGGTGCCGTATCGGGACAACGAACTGAGCTCGTATCGCTCTTCGAACTCGCTTCGCAAAGCTGATCCTACCAGTCCGCTAAGCCCGGTAACGAGCACTTTTTTCTTGTCGGCCATACGAACGAACCCCTGTTCTTGCGTGAGAAATTTACGAAGCGTTGATACTAGCCCAGTTTACGGTGGGAGCGAACTGTTATTCGGCTTGGGCGGACGAAGAGCCCGTGGCGTTTTTTGCTTTTACTGCGTGCCACACCACGAACAGGATTCCGCCGAAGAAGACCACGCTGAGCCAGCTGATCGTTCGATCTACGGCGACCAAACTGATCGCTTCGCTGTCGGTGCGTCCGAACAAGATCAATAACCCGGTGAGACCACCCTCAACGAATCCGAATCCACCGGGGGTTGGGATAGTTGTGAGCATTGCGTTTGCGAGGGCGGCGAACATGATGATGCCGAACGAAATGTCCATTCCGAGCGCATCGGCAACGAAGTAGAACCGTGCGATTTCTAGTATCCAACCGATGATGCCGAGAGCCAGTTGAGGCGGTATCGCCCGGCTGGAAAAGCTGTTCAGAGTTCCGCGCTGGAAATTTACGAATACCGATCCGAATCGGTCAGGCAGGCGGCGTGAGATTTGATCGCCAGCCATTCGCATTACGATCAGACCCAGCACCAATGAGCCGACAAGCACGAATGCTGCAAATACGACCCAGCCCGGTACTTTTGAATCGCCTTCAACCGTGAGCCATGTCGCAGCGATAAGAACGAGAATCAGTACTGCTGCCATGTCTTGAACACGCTCGGCGAGAACGGTTCCAAGGCTTGATGGGAAGTTGCTTTTGGCTTCTTTAGCGAGTGCCCAACCTCGGTAGGCATCACCTAGTCGCAGGAAGGCGACCGAGTTTGCGAACCATCCCATGAGGATGATTCCTGAGAGTGTGAGGGTTCCGGGTACATTTTTTCCGTTTTCGCCACCGATGTTCGCCGTTTTCGCGATCATGCGCCAGCGAAGTCCACGGAACCAGAAGCTCAGGTAGTAAAGAACTACGGCGAGCAGGTATTTACCCAGATGAACTTGCTTGATGTTGGTCCAGACTTCATCCCATTGAAAGTCGAATAGCCGCCACAACGCAAAGCCGAGTAGCGCGCCTCCGATAAGGATGGCGACAAGAGTCGGCATCGACAGTACGCGTTGACGGAGGGTTGCTACGTCTGGCATTCCCGAGTCGGGTGACGCGTTGTTCTCGGGTGAATTGTTGGGTGAGGCCTGGGACATTTATTCCAGAGAGTTCAGCTAGCTAAGGGTGCTCGAGTAGGTTACGGGTGGTTCGAATTTAGTCGTCGAAAAGTTCTTGTTCGATTAGGGGCGACTGGTGAGGAATGCCCACTCTGCGCGGAAATTGGCTTGGTGTTGGAGATATTTTCATCCAGTAAACCATATCGTCTGGCGGGGAATCTCCGGGTTCGCTTACTTCTAGAGTGATAGCTGGCGCGGCTCCCAGTAGTTCCGCAGCTACTCCTGCTTCCTCAACCTCCTCTGTCACACCGCTGCTTTTTGGAAGGATTACCGTTCCCCCGATATTTGCAAACGGGATGGTGAGTTCGGCGAGTTCGGGGAGTCGTGCCAGCGCTCTGGCGACTACGATGTCGTAGCTTTCTCGATGTCCTCGTTCTTGGCCGAGATTTTCGGCTCGGCCTGTGATGACTTCAAGGCCTTTGAGTTCGAGTTCGTTTGCTACTTCAGCTAAGAAGTTTGTTCGCTTTAGCGTGGAGTCGAGCAGGGTTATTTGAAGATCGGGAAGGGCGATTTTCATGATCATTCCCGGAATTCCAGCGCCGGTTCCGACATCGATTGCGCGTTTTCCAGCGAACCAATCAGGTGTGAGTACGTTGCCGCCCGCTGGAGCGAGTACGCGGAAAGACCGGATGAATAGTTCTTCCCGAATCTTGTCCCACGTTTTGTGACCTGTGAGGTTGAACTGCTTGCTTCGAAGTTCAATTAGTTCTCGGTATCGCTGGAACTGCGCAATTTGTTTTGCGTCGAGTTCAACTCCAAGCAACCGTGCTGCTGCTACTACGGATTCCACTAAGTTCTGCTTTTACTCTTGCTCAACCGTGTGCTTACCAATGTTGGTATTCATCGGATCGGACTAATTGGGTAGGAATTCTTGCGGTGAGTTTTTTGATCAGCGCAAATATCAAATGATCGGTAATGTTATAGGCCGCTACTCGAATATCGAACGGCGTAGCGAGTCGCTATTATCGTGTTTCGGTCACCAGTGACCTTTTTCTATTCGTCGCACGACCGTTCCTATATAACTGGAAAAATTATTTGACTGTTCGAATTGTGGTTCTTGCAAAGCAGGTTCCAGACCCGGAAACTCCGCCATCTCAATTCAAGATTGATGAATCGACCAACAGTGTAGTGCCGCCAAATGGCGTTCCACCGGTGGTGAACGGGTTCGATCTTAATGCTGTCGAGGCTGCACTGAAGCTTCGTGATGCTGGTGCGGATGTTGAAATAACGGTGCTGTCGGTTGGTAGCGATTACGTTATGGATGCAATGAAGAAGCCACTGGCGATGGGGGCTGATCGACTGGTTCTGGTTGATGACGAGGGTTTGAACAAGATCGACGCTGCTGCAACTGTGAAGGTTTTAGCGGCTGCGATCGAGAAAGACGGCCCGTTTGATCTTGTTTTGGGCGGTCGACAGGCTTCGGACTGGGACCAGGCGCATGTGACGCTGGGTCTTGCTGAGGTTCTTGGATTGCCGCTTGTGTCGCTGGTGCAGAAGCTTGAGTTGAACGACGGTTCGATTGCGCTACAGCGGGTGATTCCTGATGGTTATCAGGTCATTTCGGCTCCGATTCCATCGGTACTGACGATCACGAACGAACTTGGCGAACCTCGGTATCCGAACTTGCGAGGGATCATGCAGGCGAGTCGGAAGAAGCCGGAAATTTTCTCACTTGCTGATCTTGGACTTTCGGCTGGCGATCTTGCTCCGAAGCTGGAGTTGACGCGGCTGTATGTGCCCGAGTCGAATCGACAAGTTGAACTGATAGAGGGCGATGACGAAGCCGATTCGGGCAGAAAACTTGCCTTGCGTTTGCGTGAGGAGAAGTTGATCTAATGACATCCATACTTCTGGTCGCTGAACTCGATGAGCAGGGCGACGTTACTCAAGGAACTCTTCAAGCGATTACGGCGGCTAAGTCGCTTAGTGATGCTCAGATTACGGCTGTAGTGGCTGGCGACGCTTCGGGGGCGGCTTCATCGCTTGCTGTCGGTAGTGTTGTGACTATTTCGGCGATTGCTGCTGACGACAACGGGATTTATGAGCAGGTCACGGCTGATTTGGCGGCGTTAGTTGCTGCTACCAGCCCCGATGTTGTGATTTTCAGCAAATCTGAGTTTGGATCGGTTGTTGGGGCGCGGTTGGCGTTCCGCATCGATGCTGCGTTGGCTGCTGATTGCATCGAGATTTCTGGTTCGGGTGGTTCGGTGGCAGTTACACGTCCGGTTTACGGCGGAAGTGCGCTAGCCGAGTTCGAAATCGCTTCTTCTCCAGCTGTTTTGACGCTGAGAGCGGGTGCTTTTGAGCCTACAGGTGATAACGGAACGCCTTCTGTGGAAACGTTTGACGGCGGAACGACAGTTGAGCAGCGTGTATCGGTTTCCGACACGGTTGCCGAGGCGCGGGAAGGTGTTCGCTTGGAAGACGCTAATTTTGTTGTCAGCGGTGGTCGTGGGCTAGGCGGTCCCGAGCCGTTTGCTGTGCTTACTGATCTTGCCAACGTGCTTGGCGGCGCGGTTGGCGCTTCGAGGGCGGCTTGCGATGCGGGTTGGATAGATCACTCGCACCAGGTGGGTCTTACCGGTAAGACGGTTAGCCCCGATGTTTACATTGCTGTGGGTATTTCGGGAGCCAGCCAGCATATGGCGGGTTGTTCGAGTTCACGCGCTATTGTTGCGATCAACAAAGATTCTGATTCGAACATTTTCAAGGAAGCCCGCTTCGGGGTAGTTGGCGACTGGGAAAAAGTGCTCCCCTCATTTCTTGCTACTGTAAGGGACCTGAAGGCCTGAACTAGTTGTAGGATTGATATCACTCGAAGAAAAAGCAGCTTTGTGTAAAGGCTGCGGAAACAAGAGGCGATAAATTGGATTTCGGCTATGGCAACGGTGTAGACGGTGTTTTCAAGTTCATTGAAAACGCTGAAGTGCTGGCTGTGTTCTTTCCAAAATTCGGACAGTCGGTTGTGATCGACGTGCGGCCCAAAGAGGGAGAGGCGCCCCTGGTTCGAGTTGTGCCGATGGCACGATCTATCGCAGACCGCCTTCGCTCTATCAAGCGCATGCGCCCGGCATTGCCTCGTCCTCAGGACATCATCGCAGTGCCGTGGGTCGGGTATGTCGACGCCATGAAGACTTCGGGTCTTTGGGCCAAGGTTGTTGCTCGCATCGAGGATTCAGACTTCCCTGAAGCGGTTGAAGCTGCCGAACGTGCGTTCAACGAACTGGTTCGTATGGAACGCCGTGAACTCGCCCAGCTAATAATGGGTGAGCAGTACGAAACGTTGTGGGCCCGCCCAACAACCAACTAGTTGGTATTTTTCAGCTTGATCTGTGTTGGCTACATTGGCCAACTAGATCAATTCTGGCGTACTCGACGAATACCCGATCAGGCTTTGTGACCAGTTCCGGCGGCCTCGTTGGGGTCAGATGATTTCTTAGACCGTTTTTGACGCGTTCGATGAACGCTTGAATTCGCATTGCAACGAAATTTGATGAAGTGGGAGGGATTAGAACAATGATCTGGCCCCAATATCGGGTCCCCTTTGTGGTGTGTGTTCGGGCAATGGCTTGACTGCGGCAAACGCCCAGCGTAACCAGAGGGTTTGTTCTATTTGCCAGGTCCAGTGGTATGTCCACCCTGCTTCCGATTCAACGCGCACTTGATCAGCCAGTAGCATCGCCCCGAACGAAACGTTTACGGCGTCCCAATCCTTAGCGACTGCGTGCCAGTTCGGGACTATTCGGCCGGGATCCATCGAGAAATCTGGCGAGTCAGATGTGTTTGATCCTTCCGTTGGATACCGAGCGCATAGGCTGTGCCATCCGTTTGCGTCCTCTACTTCGAATACACGAATGTTCGATTCTGTGGTGAGCAACCACGACTTATAAGGTGGCTTCTGCTCGGTGTCGATATCGCCAGCATGTTCGTCGGTGGCAACGTAGATCGAAGCTCCCCCGTCAATGTACGTGTGCGTGAACATGTAACCTTCGATTTTTTCGGCGTAGCGTTCCCAACTATTTAGTTCAGGTCGCGGTGTCGTGAAGTTGGCCTGGGTTGGCTTTTGGTCATACCGAGGCAGGTGCATCTGGCTTGTAACGTCCAGCGGTTTGAACCAGTGAGAATTACTCGCATGTTCAACAATCGAGATGGCGAGATCGCGGTTTTGTGGTCCGAGATCAAGCATTTTTCCCGATTTTCCTGATAGTTGTTGCGCCAAATCTTGACGTCATCCGAGGCGAAAGCGGCCAGATACCAGCTGTTCTGTGGAGTTACGATTTCAGCTGGAGACAGATTTGAAGCCGCTGCATGGCGTAGGAATGCGCAGCCAAGGGGCGACAGGAGCATTGCGTCGACGATGCCGTTCACGTTATTCATGTGCGCATGCTACCGGCTGATTTGAGTTCAGCGATGTAACGAGTTTTGGGTGCGGCCGTTGCGGAGTGGCAGGCTATTTGAGCGCGTTCGACGTATAACTTGGGTAGGCTTCGTTCAAATTTTGCGCGGTGAGCGCGAACGACACTCTCACGGTTATGTATTTGCCTTCAACCCTTTTGCCTCGTATTAGTCGACTTTTGATGTGGGCCGTTGGTTCGCTGCTTTTAGTCGCGTACAACCTTATTGAGTGGCTAGTACTTTTTCCTACTCGGCGTCGGTCGAAGTGGGTTTTCGTTGCGATGATGCTTGGGGTTTTGTGGTTGAACTGGGTGGTTCCGGTTGGCGACCAGAGATCGGTTTCGGCGATTTCTTCGGCGTCTTCTCAGTATGACTATCGGCTGATTTCGTGGGAGTTTGAGAACGTATTCGACAAGTGGGGGCACCGGTTGTGGACAGTGTTGCCGTGGACGCCTACTAGTGAAGTGGATCGTCGTGAGGCGTTAGATCGCTACGTTGTGCTGGTTGACGAACTTCGGGTAGCCAAAGACGAACTAGCCAGAGTTACAGCAGCCAATGGAGACGATGGACAGACGGTTTCTGATGCTCAGGATGCTTTCGATCGTTTGATCGCTGAGCGAGACGGTTTAAGGGACGGCGTTGAGGAGTATCTCGAGCAGATCATTGCCGAAACGATGCGATCTCCGAAAATCGGGCTTGTGGACGCATTCGTGTGGCCGCCTGTCGACTTTCGAATCGACGATCCGCCGAAACTTCTCGTGACATCTCCTAGAGATGAGATCGATCGTTTGGAAGACGCATTGCTCGATCCAGCCGTTTCAGTTGAAGTAATGTCGGAAATCGAGGCTGAACTGCTTGAGTCTCACGATCTTTCAGCAATCGTGCTCCAAACGGGCGGGTTGGCGAGTTATCCGAACGTAATTCCGACTACAAACTTGAAGCGCCTGGTTGATGTTGGCACTCACGAGTGGCTGCACGCCTATCTCGTGTTTCATCCGCTTGGCAGAGCGTATTTCGATGGTGGTGAAATACGTTCGATGAACGAGACACTGGCCGATATTTTTGGTCGTGAAGTCGGGTTGATGGTGTATTCGCAGGTCACCGGCGAGCCGTACGTGGCGCCGACTCGGCCCGAGCGAGCTATGAATCGCGACCCGGAAGCTGAATCTGACGACGAAGAAACTGCATCAGAAAAAAGTGAAGAGTTCAGCTTCAACCGGTTCATGGGCGAGACCCGTGAAGTCACGGATGAAATGCTCGCAGATGGCCTGATTGACGAGGCGGAAGCGTACATGGAGGCACGGCGGGTTGAACTGCTGGATCATGGCCACAACATTCGTAAGATTAACCAGGCGTATTTTGCCTTTCACGGCACTTATGCCGAAAGCCCTTCATCGACGAGTCCGATCGCCAGATATATGTGGGATTTGCGGGAACAGGTCGATTCTGTGGGAGAACTGGTGAAGCTGTTGAGACCTTTGCGTACGTATATGGAATTTGAACAATTGCTTGTAGAACGAGGAATTGAACTGGAACCAGACGAGGAAACGGGCGAATCTGAGGCGGAATGAGCGTTACGCGGTGTTGAACTGCGTGATTTTCAGTAAGAATCGGCTTCTCGTCGGTATACTTGCCTCACGATTATCAGGTTGGCCATTAACTGGTCAGCCAGAATTAACTGGCGCACACTGTGAATCGATTTGTGATTTCAAGTGTGTGCAAACGAACACTACGGAACGTATCGGATAACTAATAATGCCGGTGCGAGGAGATGCGATGGCGGTGCCAAACGACGACACGCAGGTAGTCGATAACAAGATGTATCGACCGCCTCAAAACGAAGAAGCCCAGCTCACTCTTGATGAAGTGATTGAGCGGCTGAAAGCATCATTGCCGAAAATACCCGGTATTGGTGGAGCAGGATCTGTTGGACTTATATTTTTAGCACTGATCGTAATTGCGATCATCTGGGCGGGAACCGGGTTTTACACCGTGGGTCCCGAACAGCAAGCTGTGCTTCGAACGTTCGGTAAGTTCACGGCAACCACATCGGGTGGTTTGCACTGGCACTATCCGGGACCAATTGGCAAGCGCAACGTTGTAGCTGTTACTACGGCTCGACGTATGGAGCTTGGGTTCCGTTCGGGTTCTGACGGATTCACGGTTGCTCAGTCGGTGACGAACGAGTCGCTGATGATTACCGGTGACGAGAACATCGTCGACGTGCAGGCTGTGATTCAGTATCGAATTTCCAACCTTCAGAATTACCTATTCAAGGTCGACGACCCCGGAGACGCTGATCGCGGCGTTCGCCCAGGTCAACCAGATGGTCGAACACTGCGTGACATCGCAGAAACGGCTGTCAGGCAGGTTGTTGGCGCGAGAAATATTGATGACGTTCTGACAACTGAGAAGGAACAGGTTCAAACCGATGTTCTTCTCAAAATGCGAGAACTTGCTAGAGAGTATGAGACGGGACTCGACGTATCGCAGGTATTGCTGCAGAACGTAAACCCACCTCTTGAGGTTCAGTCGGCGTTTGAAGACGTTGTTCGTGCTCGTGAGGACAGGGAACGACTTATCAACCTTGCCGAAGCGTACGAAGCGTCTGAGATTCCGAAAGCGACAGGTGAAGCGGCCAAGATTACCGAGGCTGCTGAAGGTTTCAAACAGGGTCGTATTGCACGTGCCCAGGGTGAAGCCGACGGTTTCAATGCGATTCTAGACGGTTACGAAGTTTCGCCTGAAATAACCCGTCAGCGTCTGTATCTGGAAGCGATGGAAGATATATTGCCCGGAATAACGAAGTTCATTCTTTCTGATTCTGCGGTTCTGCCGTTCTTGCCCCTTTCTGGAGCAACTGGTGGTACCGGAACGATTGCAGGAATTGGGGGAGGTCAATAATGGCTAAGCTCACTATCCCGCTGATCGTAATAATTATTGCCGCGATTATCGTGATTCCGCAGACTTTGTTTGTGGTCGACGAAACGCAGATGGCAATCGTGACCAGGTTTGGTGAATTCAAACGGTCGCACAAAACACCTGGCCTTCGGGTGAAGACACCGTTCGCAGAGCAGGTGACGCGATTCGACAAGCGATTGCTTCGAGTTGACGTGGCGCCGGCATCACTGCTGACATCGGACAAACGGAACCTGTTGATTGACTCGTATGCGAGGTACAGGATTGTCGACCCGCTGATCTTCTTCAAGAACCTGACGAACGAGACGTTTGCTAACTCCCGTGTTGGTGACATCGTGAACGCTCAGCTTCGACAGGAAGTTGCCCGAGACCTTCAGACAGAAGTGATTTCTGAAACTCGTGAAGACATCATGGATCGTGTTACTGCTGACAGTAACCACATCGAGATTTCGCGAGGGGACATCGAAAGGGACTATGAGGGTCTGAGAGATCCGTTCATTACAGTGCGTGTCGATGATGATCCGGATGACGAAGTTCGCCCACGTCTTGCAACTGAGGAAGAAGTTGTGTTCTTGCTCGGTAACCCCAGCGCGTCAAACTTAGAGGGGTTGAAAGTTACGTACACCGCAAACGTTCGCAAGGCACTCGGAATCGAGATCATTGACGTTCGTATCAAGCGAGCTGACTTCCCACCGGACATTGAGACAAGCGTGTTCGCTCGAATGGAAGCAGAACGAGAACGAATTGCCAGTGGTTTGCGTGCTGAAGGTACGCAGCGTGATTCTGAGATTCGAGCTAATGTTGACCGTCAGGTAAACATCATTCTCGAAACTGCTGAAGGTACGTCGGCACTGCTGATTGGTGAGGCTGAACAAGAAGCTATTGATATTCTTGCTGAGGCACTCGAACGTAACCCCGACTTCTACGCTTTCAGGCGTTCGCTCGAGGCTTACAAGGTGTTCATGGATTCGAAGACAACGATCATTATCGATCCCGATAGCGATCTACTGAGGTTCCTGACAGATCCTTCTGGCGGTTCGTAAGCGCAAGCTAAAATCGCTAGTCGACTTAGACTTAAATAAAACGACCCAGGTGAATTTTTACCGGGGTCGTTTTGCGTTTATATGAGGTTGTGAAGTCGCTTGTAGAGCACGATTCTGATGATTGAAATGATGATGGCTGACGACACGATGAATATCACGGAGTTAATCGGCACTGAAGTGGCGAGTCCGAGTGCGGTTCCGGCTGCCGGAGCGTGTTCGGTGTTGGTGATGGTCATGAACAGGATAACCAGTGCGAGCGATGCTCCCTGAAGGCTGTGAATCACCCACAGGTTGCCCGCTACGGAATCGGGTAGTAAGAGCATGATTCCAACTGTGCAGAGCGCCGCGACTATGGCTGAAGTGTGCCCGCCGATAATTCGAAATGGGCTTGATGCCACGGAATGGGGTACGAAGAACACGATTGCCACTGAACTGGCAACGGCCGCAACGATGAAATCGCCGTTCGTGGCTAGATCTTCTACAACAAGGATTCCAATGAGTGCGAGTCCGGCAAGTAGAGCTTGAACGATGTAAATGCGGGGGCGATGGACGAACTTGGCGTCTATCCAGCTGAGCAGCGGATGGTGCCTGAATGCGCGCATTCGTGATTGTTTACGGTTGGAACGCACCGGTACGTTATTGTTCGGCATCTAAGAGTGGTCGGTGGGGTGGAATGTACGATTTTGAATGTACCATCACATTGCGGGTGGTGCGTTCGTTGAGGAATATGGGTTTTTTACGATTCGTTTATTCGTAAATCTCTGTTGCTAAGTATGTGAGCGATCACTAACATAGATGTATCAACCATAGGTTGAGAGAAAATACCCAATGGCAACACGTACACGTTTAGATCACCAAACCCGACAGCACCAGATTGTCGAAGCGGCTCGCGACCTCATCGCAAGCGGTGGTGTGGACGCGTTAACTATTAGAGGAATTGCTTCGAGAGTTGGCGTGACTGAGGCAGCCATTTACAGGCATGTCGAGTCGAAAGAAGAAGTGATACTGCTTCTGATTCAGGAAGTTGAAGAATCGCTGTTTCAGGCGATATCTCGTGCGACCCGGTCAGATCGGCATGCGCTTGAGCGTTTAGAGCACATGTTGCAGCTCCACGTTTCGTATGTTGAGTTGCGGCAAGGCATTTCGTTCATAGTTATTGCCGAGGCGGCTCAATTTGAAGAGCCTAAAGTTCGTTCCGCTGGACGTCGGTTGGTGGAAAAATACTTGTCCCTGGTAGCCGAGATTATTGCGCAGGGTATTGAACGAGACGAAATCGATAAGTCCGTTGCACCAGATGCGGCATCGATGATATTTTTCGGTATGATTCAGTCAGCGGTAACGAGGTGGTTGTTTGACCCCTCTCTACACCCGCTGGGCGAGAACGCAGTTGCGATGTGGAAGTTGTTCAGAACTTCCCTCGAATTCTCGGATGAGGATGCATCGAAGCATTCGAACGAGAACGGAAGGAGCTGAAATGTCTGTAATTACTATTGATGGACACATTGGTGCTGGCGGCCCTGAACTGGGCAAGCGCGTGGCGAGGATGTTCGACTTCAACTATGTCGATCGAATAGCCCTGCCTCGATCCATTACCGATGCAAAGAGCATTGCTCCCGTCCGCACTACGGACCGCATCTGGGCGCTAATCGAGCGTGCAGTTTCGGGATTCGCACTTGGCAATGCTGCCGGTGACCCTTATTTCAACATACCGGAATCCCTGCTTCTTCCACTTACGTGGGATAGCGATGGCCCTTCAACGGCTCCTGCGGATGAGATTGCTGCGCCAAGCGTGGATAACTTGTTCGATCTCGGAAACGCTGTGCTTGTTCACCGTGCCGGAGTTGTGGAGGCTGGAGATCGGCCCGCATTGAAGGTTGGTCTGTTCGCTTCTTGGGAAGACCGTCTTGAGCGGATTATGAAGCGTGAAGGTCTGAAGTCGACCTCAGACGCTGAGTACACGATTGAGCGACGAGAAAAGCTTCAGCGTGAGTACTTTGGCGATATTCATGGTGTCGAGCCTGATGACCGCAGCCTGTACGACATTATTGTCGACACAAGTGCTGAGAATATTCCTGTAGCTTCGATCAAGGTTGCACGGTTTGCACGGCAGACACTGTCCCTTCAGACTGCCTAATTAGGTGTTCGTCTGGTTAGTCGGGTTTTCACAAGTTGTTACTCACGCTGGATTCACGCGTCTGGCGTTATAGTGTTGGAAAGATTTTCAACTCAATAAGACGGGGTACGAGTGGATTAATGCTCACCAAGCTGGCCAGCGAAATAATGTCTTCACCGGTGATAACGATTACTGCCGATCAACCGGTGTCGGCGGCAGCCAGGCTGATGCTCGAAAAGAACATCGGTTCAGTTGTTGTGGTTGACGCTGACGGATTGTTTATCGGATTACTTTCAGAGTCGAAGTACCTTCCCGAAGAGACGGTTATGCCGTTCTTACGCCAGTCTGTTCTTCGAGTGCTGGGTAGCGAGGTGGGCGATCTCGAAAATATCGAGGAAGTGATTCACAGCACGCGGAACACGCTTGTTGGCGACGCTATGTACAAAGACGACAGCACGGTTTCTCCTGACACGCATCTTGCCGAGGTGGCGAAGCTGATGGTTGGCGATGATGCGCATCACTTGCCGGTTATTGAGGATGGAAAGCCGGTTGGGATGATTTCAAGGCACGATTTGCTGGCGTTGTTCGCCGAGGGCGATTAGGGCGGGGGCTGGTCGAAGCTAAGTACCGGCGAGTTCTAGGCGGCCTTCGCGGATTTGATTGGTGATATCGGTGAGGTCTTTTGGACTGTCGATTGTGGTCCACGCCATTTTCGATTGAAACGCCGAGAGTTTGCCTTGTTTCGCGAGATCCTGAAACGTGGTTGTTTCGTGGTCGCCAATGTCGGGTAGAAGTGACTCGATCTGGCGGTCGAACAGGTACACACCAGCGTTGATCCAGAATGGCAGACTGCCTTTTTCGATGAACTGCGTGACGATGTCCTGATCGTCAGATTCAACGACTCCGTATTGGCTCGGGTAAGGAACCAGCATCATCGTGCCCATGGCACCCGAGCTGGCGTGTAGTTCGGCGATTGGGGCGAGGGGTTGGTTTGTGATGTTGTCGCCGTTCGTGACGAGCACGTTCTTGGTGTCGGTCGGAACCTGGGCTAGTCCCTTCTTAATAGCTCCACCGCGCCCAAGTGGTGAATCTTCAAACGAGTAGTGGGCTGTAATTCCATGCTTTGAACCGTCGCCGAAGTAGTCCTGAATCATCTCGCCCTTGTAGCCGCAGAGAAATACGACATCAGTGACGCCTTGAGATCGCATCCAGTCGACCTGATAGGCGATGATCGGCTTGTTGTTGATCTCGACCATCGATTTCGGGCGATCGTCGGTCAAGGGGCGCAGTCGTTCGCCGCGTCCACCGACGATGGTTAGTGCAAAAAAACGGTCACTCATTGATGGCCCTCAGGCAAAGATTCGTTTTATCGTTTCTGTGAGCAGCAGGTTACCAGTAGCCCTAAATCAGATGAAGATGGGCAGATAGGCGGATCGTACGCATTTTTCGCATGGCTCAGGTAGCTGAATCGACGATTCGACCAAGCATGCCTTGCATCGATCGGCGATCTTCGATTTGTTCGGGCGAATCGAATGCACCGTGGGATGGGTACGATCCGGGCGACTGGACGACTACGAGATCGAGGCTTGGGCAAACCCATATGTGCTGTTGACCGGCACCGCTCGCTGCGAAGGAATCTTTCGGCAGATCGGGCCATATCTGTGATTGATCGTTGCACCAGAAGCCGAGGCCGTAAACGTGGCGATCTTCGGGTTCGTTCTCGAGGATTTCGGGCGAGACCTTGGTTGCCTTATCGATCCAATCAGCAGGGATGATCTGGGTGCCGTTCCAGTTTCCTTTGTTTAGCCATAGCCAGCCCATTCGAGCCATGTCGTGCGGGGTCATCAGGTAGTTGGTCATGTAGCCGAATGTGCCAAGTTTGGCTTCGGGTGGCATATCGAAGTTGCCGTATTTCCACGACCAGCTGCCGTCGATCAGGTTGCGAATTTTCCATTCGGTCAGCGTGCCGAACCCACCGCCTTGTTCGGGTTTTGAGGATTTGTAGAGGCTGTAGGCGGATGCTATTGAGTGGGTGAGGATGTTCATCCCGAACGTTTGGTAGTTGAAGACTTTGCCGGCCGGCTCGCCGGGTTTCATGTAGCCGGAAGTGTTGCCTATGAGCTGCCTGAACGTGATTTCTGAGTTTTCTGGATACGCGTACCGGCCTTCTTTGGGGCCTTGACCGGGGGCGATATCGAGCATTTCCCGGTAGTAGTCTGCTACTCGGTCGTTTTCGGACTTGATTACGCCTTCTTGGATGGCGATTCCGAGGACAGATGAGAATGTCGATTTCGATGCGGACGCCTGTGGGGCTTGTGCTGTGGGATCAGATCGGAAGGTCCACTCGGCGGCGATTTTGCCATGACGTGCGATCAGGATTCGGTACGGTTGGTTTTCGGAGATTTCAGATTGGTACCGGGCGGCTTCAGCGAGCTTTGTTCGGTTGAATCCGAGTTCTTCTGGTTCGGCTAGCTGCCATTCTTTGGCGGGCCAGACTAGTTCGGTTTTGACTGGTTGAGATGGTGGAGTGCCTGCTTCAGGCGTATTGCCTGCTGAAATATTGCGTTCAGCACTAATCGCGTCATTTGAACTCTCGCCTAGCGAGTCTCGAACTGCCTGCGACATGGCGTTGAGTCGCATTTTGTTTGGTAGTTCTTTTTGGGGACGATTTGTGATGTAGGCGAACGAGATGTCTTGGTCGAGACTCGCCCAGCCCGTGCAGGTCGCAGCACCACCGTGGCCAACGGTGTCGGTGTAGTTTTCGGCGGCGTACTGATTGGGTGGATCAGAAGGCAGGCGAAGTCCGAGGCCGACTCGAGAGTAGTTACCTGACGCCGCGTCGGGCCCTTCGGCTCGGAGCGTGGTGACTTCGTTTATCACCTCTTCAGGAAGCCAGGGCACGCCGTTTAGTTTGCCCTTGCCTGATATCGCAGAGTAGAACCTGGCGATATCTTGCGCCGTTGTCAGCATCGAACTCGATGGCATGAAGGTTTGCAGGCGTTGTTCTGCATTTTTAGTGCCAATTAAATTGCGATTTTGATCATCCCAGTCATCGCCCGCTGTTATTGGCACAACCCTGCCAAAATCTGACGGTTCGAGAGTGAAAGACGTGTTTTGGAGTCCGAGCGGGAAGGCCACTTCTCTGGCGAACGCTTCTTCGAACGGGAGGCCGGATACTCGGGACGCTATTTCGCCAACAAGCCAGCCGAACGTTTGAGAGTGATAGTGAACGACCGTGCCGGGCTGGGTTGCCGGGGTCATATCTTCGATGTGCGCAATGACCCTGCCCCAGTCGGCGTGATCGCCCTCGGGGATGGTGGCAGATGAAGCCAGCCCCGCTGAGTGAGACAGGACGTGACCAATGGTGATCGCGGATTTACCACGTGTTCCGAACTCGGGCCAGAACTCGGCGACTGGGGTGTCCCAATCGAAGTTGCCACGTGCTTTGTATCGCCACAGAACGGCTGCAGTAAGCGGCTTGCCCATCGATAAAGCTCTGAACAGTGGGCGGGAGTGGCGTGCGCCGTATGTGATATCGACCACCTGCTTGCCATTATGGAACACGGCAAGGGTGGCGGCCGAGTGGAGGCCTTCGGCCAGCTGACGCCGAAACTCGGTCTCGATCATCTGAGTATCTAGTTCGGTTGCAGGTTGGGTCATCGTGTTGGGTGAGTCGTTGGCTGTTCGTGGTTGGTACGTGAACAGGGTAATCTTCGCATTGTTGAGCGTGGGTTGGGATTCGAAAGGAAATGTAATGCCACTAAGTAAAGCTCCTGAACAGATAGTTCCTAAAAGCCTTGGTGACTATCTTGAAATTCAGACCAAAGCCGTTTTCCAGAGCGGAATGTCGTGGAAAGTCGTCGACGCCAAATGGTCGACAATTCGTGAGGCGTTTAACGATTTTCAGATCGGTGCTGTTGCCGCGATGGACGAAACGGCAGTGGACGCACTTACCGATGATAAACGGGTGATTCGGAATCGACGAAAGCTTCAGGCCATTACCGACAATGCTCGTCGAATGATTGAGCTCGATGAGGAGCACGGGTCGTTTCAGGCGTATTTGCGTTCACATGAGTCGTTTTGGGATCTGGTGAAGGACCTGCGGAAGCAGTTCAAATTCATGGGCGAAATGGGCTGCTACTACTGGTTGTATGTGGTGGGCGAGGATGTGCCCGATCACGATGTGTTCGAGGCCGAACGAACACAGAAAAAATAGCAGGCATTCGGAACTGGCGGTGGTCGCTGAAAAACGAGCATTTTGCCAGGGTTCTGCGTGGTACAGTGGCGAACTTAGCGCGCTATTGATTTTTTGACCTCTGGCAGTGCGCTTATTACGAGCGAATAGATAGCTTTAGCGAGACATTCTGTGACTATTGAAACAAAAGCGAACACCGGCGAAAAAGAATTCAAGCAGTTTGGTAAGCGGTACCGAAAGGTTGATGGCGATGACAAGGTCACGGGTCGAGCTATATTCGGGGCCGATTTCACTGCACAGGGTTCGCTATTCGCCAAGATCGTTCGTAGCCCACATGCGCACGCACGGATCATCTCTATCGACACATCGGAAGCAGAAGCCATGCCCGGTGTCGAGGCTGTATGTACCGCAGCCGACTTCCCGTCTGATGTTTCCGGCGATGTCGACACTGGCGAGGTTGAAATTGGTATTCAGTTTCTCGCTAACCTGATCATGGGTCGCCGAAAGGCACTGTTCGAGGGGCACCCGGTCGCTGCTGTTGCGGCAACTGATGTTCATATCGCTGAAGAAGCTGCTCGACTGGTGAAGGTTGAGTATGAAGTACTTCCTGCCGTTACCGATCCTATCGAGGCGATGTCTCCGGATGCGCCGTTGCTGCACGAGGGTCTGATCGCTACATCGCTTTCGGGTTCGGCCGACAAGCCCAGCAACATTGCGGGTCACATGGAGGGCGGCAAGGGCGACGTCGAAAAAGGATTTGCTGAATCGGACGTTGTCGTTGAGCGAACGTATCGGACCGCTCTTGTTCACCAGGGCTATTTGGAGCCAGAAGCCGAGACTGTTCACTGGCATACAGATGGGCATATCGATGTTTGGGCGAACTCGCAGGGTACTTTCCCGCTTCGCCAGAACATGTCGAACTTGCTGGGGGTCGATGTAAGCAACATCAAGGTGATGCCGCTAGAGGTTGGTGGTGCGTTTGGGGCGAAGAACACCCCTCGTATTACGCCGGTAGCTGCGATTCTTTCTAAAAAAGCGGGTAAACCCGTCAAGATCGTTCTCACTCGTGAAGAAGTGCTGAAGGCAACGGGTCCGGCATCGGGTGCGGTTGTTACGGTGAAGATGGGCGGGACTAAAGACGGTATTTTGAAGGCCGCTGAAGCTCGACTGGTTTTTGGTGCCGGCGGATTCCCGGGATCGCCTGTTCTGCGGGGTATGCAGACGATATTTGCTTGCTACCAGCCCGAGAATTCGAAGGTTGATGCTTACGACGTTGTGACGAACGCTCCTCGTGTTGCCGCTTATCGAGCGCCGGGCGCGACTGTGGCTACGTTCTGTGGTGAATCGACTCTGGACGATCTTGCGAGGGAGCTCGGGTATGACCCGATGGACTTCCGGATTAAGAACGCCGTTAAAGAAGGCGATTCGAACGTAGATGACGAGGTTTACACACGCATTGGGATTGTTGAAATGCTGGAGGCTGTGAAGGCTTCGGACGAGTACAACCGACCTATCAAAGAGAGTGCGAACGGATGGCCGGTGGGTCGTGGCGTTGGCATTGGCTGGTGGCCGTGCGGCATCGAGATTTCAAGTGCACGAGTGATGGTTAATCACGATGGCGGAGTTGATGTTGCGATTGGTGCGGTTGACCTGCACGGCGTTCGCACCGGATCTGCACAGGTTGCTGCCGAAACGCTTGGCATTGAACCTGAAGAAGTGAATGTTCACACAGCCGATACGGAAGGTATTCCTTACACAGGCAATGCTGCGGGTTCTCGAATTACTCGAACTTTGAGTCAGGCTATTTTCAAGGCTGGCACTTTGGTTATTGAGCAGATGAAAGAGAAGATGGCTGTTCGATTCGGAGTCGACACTGAGTTTGTCGAGTACGAAGACGGTTACTTCTACGCTCGTGATAATCAAGATTCTAAGGTGTCGTTCAAGGACGCTGGTTCTGCTGTTACGAAGAACGGTTCGAACATCACGGCCACGGCCTCGAATGATCCGGGAATGCGCCCTGCCAACGGTTACGCGATGGCGGTTGCCGACGTTGAGGTTGACCCCGATACCGGCAAGGTTCAGTTGCAAGATTTCACATTGTTCCAGGATGTGGGCAAGTGCATAAACCCAACTCAGGTTGAGAGCCAGATGCAGGGTGGAGCTGTTCAAGGCATCGGTTGGGCGCTTTCGGAAGAGTATGTTTTCGACGATCAGGGGTTGATGCGCAACGCATCGTTCCTCGATTACCGGATGCCGACTGCACTCGATTTGCCAATGATTGGCACTGTAATTCTCGAAAAATCTGCTGACGATGGTGCCTTCGGTATTAGAGGCGTTGGTGAACCGCCGATCATTCCACCCCCGGCTGCTATTGCGAACGCAATTCGTGATGCTGCTGGCGTTCGAATGGGACGGTTGCCGATGAGTCCGGAACGCGTGTTCGAAGCGATGAAGGAATCGGAATAGTTCTTCGTTCATCTAAGACGATGATCCCCACGAATGCATCGACACGTATAGATCTGGGCTCAATGAGGTAATGAGAATTGGCTGAATCGAAGGCAGCGCCGTTTCAACAGGAAGAGTGGAAAGATCATGGGCTTACGCCTCGTCAGATAAAGCTGACGTTGATTGGCGTGATGTTCGCGATGTTCCTGGCATCGTTGGACCAGACGATTGTTGCAACCGCGATCCCTCGGATTATGGCTGACCTCGATGGATTCGACAGGTTTACGTGGATTACCACTGCCTACATCGTTGCTTCAACTTCAGTTGTTCTGATTACGGGTGCGGTTTCCGACGTGTACGGTCGAAAGTGGCTGTTCGTAGGGGCGATCGCGTTATTTCTTATCGGATCGGCGCTGGCGGCAAGTTCGCCAACGATGAACGCATTGATCGTGTTCCGTGGGGTTCAGGGTCTTGGTGGCGGGATGATCATGGCGTTATCGTTCGTGACGATCGCCGACCTGTTTCCACCTCAGGAACGTGCCAAGTACATGGGGATTATCGCTGCGATGTTCGGCGTTTCTTCGGTGCTGGGTCCAACGCTTGGCGGGTTCATAACCGATCAGCTGTCTTGGCACTGGATTTTTCTCGTAAACATCCCTCTAGGCATACCGATTATCTTCTTGTTCATCAAGTTCTTCCCGAATCCAAAGAAGGACGGACCTAAACGGAAGATCGATGTTGGTGGTGCGGTTCTAATCGTATTGGCGATCGTTCCTGGCCTTCTTGGGCTGTCGTGGGGCGGGAACCAGTACGAGTGGTCTGATCCGCTTGTAGTGGGCTCTCTGCTGTTCAGCGGGGTGATGCTGGTCGCATTTGCTCTCTACGAAACTCGGATTGCGGATCCGTTGCTTCCACTTGCGGTGTTCAAGAACCGAGTCGTTGGGATTGCGCTGTTTGCCACGCTGCTTACCGGGTTTGCGATGTTCGGGGCGATCTTCTTCGTTCCGTTGTTGTTCCAGGGCGTGCTTGGCGCATCACCGACGGCTAGCGGTAGTTTCCTGACGCCGATGATGCTGGGGATAGTGTTTGGTGCGGCTACCAGCGGGCAGGTGCTTTCTCGAACTGGTGGTCACTATCGAATTCAGGGGACTATCGCCGTTTCGATAATGGCGATAGGTATCTTCTTCCTGAGTCGGGTGAGCGGTAGTACGACACATGCGTATGCTCTGACTTCCGCGGTTGTTATGGGGCTGGGGCTGGGTATTTCGTTCCCGGTCTACACAATCGCCATTCAGAACGGGGTTCCACAGCAGTATTTGGGTGTTGCAACCTCTTCGGCGCAGTTCTTCCGTTCTATTGGTGGATCGATTGGTTTGGCGTTGTTCGGTTCGTACATGGTTCGTCAGTTCAAAGACGGCATGCAGGAGAATTTGCCTGATGCGGCGCTTGAGGCAGTGCCGCCGCAGCTGCTCGAAACGATCACCAGCAATCCGAACGCTTTGTTGAATCCCGAGGCATCGGAAAGCCTGATGAACGCATTTGCCGCATCGGGCGAATCAGGTGCTGCACTTGGTGTTCAGGTTTTCGATGCGATCAGGGAGTCGTTGGCCGGGGCCATTGGCGATGTGTTCTTTCTAGCGTTCATTTTTGTAGTTGTCGCTGTGATAGCGACGATGTTCATCCGCGAGGTTCCGTTGCGCAAGCGCGGTGGTCCGCCAGGCGGGGCATCCGGCGATGCTAGTAAGGGTTCTGCAGCAGATTCAGACATTCGGAAGTCCGACTCTAGCTGAGGCAATTGGCGCGAATGGCGCGCCGTCGTGTTCCCCATAAGTGCGTTTTAGCGTGTTCCCGCGCCCGGGAAAAACGTGTGCCATAACGATTTTGAGTTCAGATTCGATTGTGGTTAATTGGTATAAGCGCTTGGCGGTTCAATATTTCCCTGCGACCTGAATACAGCTTTATGGGTGTTTCCCTGTATGGCGCGCCGGGTTGAAATTATTGTAGAGTGGCAAATATCACAACCTGTTGTGGTTGGATGTAAGTTCAGCACAAGAGGTAGTGGAATTATAAAATTAGTACTAATGGCTCAGTATTCGATGTCATTAGGATTAGCGTTCACACGTCATTATGTGAGTTGTTCTCCGGTCTGGGCACGTCACTATGCGAACTGATCAAACAAACAAAGCAAAAGAACTAATCGCCGCACTCGGTGTTCTTGGGCGCGCCCAAGAGCTTGGCGCCGACGACGATACGCTGTCGGAACTGACGGCACACGTACGCACTGCTGAAAGTGAATTCCGTGTACTTGCAGGGCAAGCGAGCTAGTTCAGCGGTTCTGCTAGCTTCGTTCGTTGCTTCCTGTCTTCTGGCTGACTGGCCGCACTAACGGCTGCGTCGAACGATCACTCCGACTGCGGCTGCTTTTCTTACTGCGCCCGGCTTACGAACAGTAATCACAACCGATTGCGCCTTTTCGTTTTCCAGCTCAAGACATATTTCAGCGACACGCGCAGCAAGCGCTTCTACGAGTCCGTAGCTTGATGCTTCTATTTCCGACGTGATTGCCTTCGAGATCGTTCGATAGTTAATCGTGTCTTCGATGGCGTCGGACTTCCCGGCTGCTGAAAGATCGACGTTTACTTCGATATCAATCGTTATTCGCTGCTTGGTCAGGCGCTCCCACGGATTTATTCCGATGATGCAATCGAGTACAAGCTGTTCGATGCGAATGGTGTCGTATTGTGGCGAGTTGTTAGATGACATTTACTGAGGTGTTTTGACGGGCGGGCGAATACGGTTTGTTCTGTAGGTTAAACGATTCCGTGAATCGGCCCAGAATTACTGGATGTGGCGTCCGCCGTCGACATTTACGGTTTCGCCGGTGATGAAGTCGTTTTTGATGAGCATCATCATGGCGTCGGCCACTTCGTTGAGCGATCCCATTCGGTCGGCGGGTCCTAGATCGATTTCGATTTCATCTCGAGGTCGATCGACTGGAAAGTCGGATGGTGGCAGTATTGCGCCGAGAGATATTTCGCTTGCCTGAACATGTGGCGCCATTGAAAGCGCTAGCGTGCGGGTGAGGCCTGAGAGCGCTGTTTTAGTAATACCGTACGCGAACCGTGTTGGACGGGCTGTGCGCCAGTCGTTGAGACTGATGATCTTGCCGTGTGAATCGGTGGTTAATTGTGATTGCATTGCCTGTGCGAGCAAGAACGGTGCGCGGACGTTGATGGCGAAATGTCGATCCCAGTTTTCAGTTGATACGTCGCCGAGTCCGATCTTTTCGAAAATCGAAGCGTTGTTGACGAGAATCTCGATCGGCCCGAGCTGCTCTTCAACCGAAGCGGCAAGAGCTGCTACTTGTGAAGGGTCATCGAGGTCGGCCTGGAAGGTTATTGCTTCGCTGCCCATCGATTGGATTATCGTGGCTGTTTCTTGGGCATCTTTTTCCGACTGCCCGTAGTGGACTGCCACTCGGCATCCGGCATCACCGAGTGCGAGTGCGAGTGCTCGCCCTACTCTTCGACCTGCGCCAGTGACTAGAGCTACTTTTCCGTTTGGATCCATGCGTGTGCGGTGCCTTCGATTGCGATTGGGGATTACGACTTGCGAACGTGGCTGAAGAATTCTTCTCGGGTGAGCGAGTTCTGTTTGAAGAGGCCGCGAACTGCGCTCGTTGTCATGGTGGTGTTCGGCGTTCGCACACCTCTCATGGCGGCACACAAGTGCTGAGCTTCGATAACGACTCCGATGCCGGCGGGTTCGATTAGCTCTTCAAGGGTAGTGGCGATTTGCTGCGTCATTCGTTCTTGAACTTGTAGGCGTCTGGCGAACATTTCAACAAGTCTTGGAATCTTTGAAAGGCCGATGACTTTTTTATTGGGCAGGTAGCCAACGTGGGCTTTGCCGTAGAAAGGCAGCAGGTGATGTTCGCAAAGTGAGTAGAAATCGATGTCTTTTACTACGACCATCTCGTCGTACTCAACATCGAACATTGCTCCATTGAGTAGCTCAACGGGGTCGACTGAATAGCCATTTAGCAGTTCGTCGTACATGTTTGCGACGCGCATTGGCGTGTCGGCTGTTCCCTCGTCATCCACGCCATCGCCAATTGCCATAAGCATTGTCGTAACACCGTCGGCTATGACTTGCTTACAGGACGCGTCGAGCAGCGTTCCGTTTTCAAAATCGATCTTGTCGAACTCGGTGTCAGATGGAGATTCGATGATAGTCATTCAGGGACGTCCCAGATCTGTGCTTATTAGTTTCGAATGCATTTTAGATGCGCCAGCGTCCGAAATTGGTGCGCCAATTCTATCAACGGGCGGAAAGCGTGTTCTCAAGCCTGTTTAGGTCGTACCTAGAGCATGCCACCGGAGATGGCGGTGATGAAGTGGACTTCGGTGTCGGGATCGAGCTTTTGGAGCAGTCCGCGGCGGGTGGCAACGTGGCCGACAATCGCGGCCAACCCCGGTTTGAGTCTGTCATCTTCTACAAGATGGCTCTTCGTGCCGGGGTGGGCTGCTTCTAGATTGTCGATTAGCTCGCGAAGGTTTTTCGCGGGCACATCTACCTGCTCTGCGCCGTCTGCGTACTTGCGCAGAGCATACGGGAGGAAAACCGTTGCCATCTATATTCCCTCCTGCTGGTAGATTTTGACTAATCGCCGTTCGTGGCTTCCAGGATACGACCCGGCTTGACCGGCAGTTCGTAGTATGCCTTGCCAGTTGCTTCTTTCACGGCCTGTGTGGCTGCGGAAAGTGGCGGGCAGATTGGAACTTCACCGACTCCACGAACACCGTAGGGGTGCAGCGGGTTCGGCACTTCGACCATAATCGTGTCGATCATGGGCATGTCGAGCGAAGTTGGCATGCGGTAGTCGAGGAACGACTTGTTGGCCATCGCTCCCTCGTCGGTGATGAAGTATTCCTCGTTTAGCGCCCAGCCAATTCCCTGAACTGCGCCGCCCTGAATCTGACCTTCAGCGTACTGAGGGTGAACTGCTTTACCAACGTCCTGAACTGCTGTGTATCGAATAACGTCGGTCTTGCCAGTGGCGAGGTCGACTTCGAGGTCGCAAATGTGGACACCGTAAGCGTTGCCAGCTTCGGCGAGGTTTACGGATGAAGTTGAGGTAGCCGGTCCACCTGTGGGATCGAGCTTGCCTGCGAGTTCCTGAATTCCGATCGAGTCGCCATTTGCAGTAAATGTGCCGTCTGCGAATTCGACTTTGCCGATTTCGGTCTCCCAGAGATCAGCAACTCGGCCCTTGAGTTCGACAACTAGTTTCTGGGCGGCGTTATAAGCAGCCAGTCCAGTTGTGTAGGTCGTTCGGGATCCACCAGTTACGCCCGTGAAACCGATCGAGTCGGTGTCGGGGATACTGACATGGAAGTCTTCAACCGGGATGCCGAGTACTTCAGCAGCCTGCATAGCGATAGAAGTTCGGGTGCCACCGATGTCGGCAGAACCTTCGTTCATCATTACGGTTCCGTCGTCCTGCAACATGAGGTCACAGGTCGACTTGCCGCCACCGTTCATCCAGTAAGCAGAAGCGATACCACGTCCGCGTGCCTTTCCGGCCGGGGCATCACCAAGTGGTGCCTGCCAGTGGTCGGATTCTCTGGCAGCTACGAGACATTCCTCTAAGCCGACACGAATGAACTGCACTCCGTCACCACGTCGGGTGCCTTCGTGAGCAGCGTTGTCGAGTCGGAACTGGATCTTGTCGACTCCGAGTTCGTCACAGATTTCGTCGATGACGGTCTCGATGGCGAACGATGCCTGCGGTGAGCCGGGTGCTCGGTAGGCGGCAGATTTTGGCTTGTTGACGAGAACGTCGTAGCCGGTGATTCGTGAGGTAGGTATGTCGTAGCACGCGAATACACAGATTGCTGCTGCGCCAACTGCTGATCCGGGGAATCCACCAGCTTCGAGCATGAGATCGGTGTCAGCGGCAGTGATTTTGCCGTTGGTTACACCGATTTTCATTCGGATTTTGCCGCCGGGAGCCGGACCAGTTGCTTCGAAGACCGATGTGCGGTCCATGACGAGCTTGACCGGTCGTCCACCGGCTTTTCGTGAGAGAAGTGCGGCGATAGGTGCGAGGTAGACGACTGTCTTGCCTCCGAAACCACCGCCGATTTCGACGTAGTTCACTTTGATCTTGGACTCAGGAAGATGGAGTAAGCCGGCAACCTGTGATCGAACACCGAACGAACCCTGAGTACTGGACCAGACGGTCAGGTTGTCGTCCTGTGCCCAGATAGCGGTTGCGTTGTGTGGTTCGATGTAGCCTTGGTGAATCATCGACATACTGACAGTTCGCTCGATGACGAGATCGGAGTTTGCAAATGCGTCGTCGACGTCACCGAACTCGTGTCGGAAAACTCGAGCAACGTTGGTGTTTTCGACGTTTTCACCCAGATGGTCACCAACGAGGCCTTCGAGGATAACCGGTGCGTTATCTGCCATAGCGGCATCGACATCGGTGATAGGGGGGAGTACTTCGTACTCGACCTTGATCGCCTGGGCGGCGTCCTGAGCGGTGTTGCGGTCGACTGCTGCGACGGCTGCAACAACGTGTCCCTTGTAGTGGACTTTGTCGAATGCCATGACATTCGACTGACCACGGCGTAGGTTCACATTGCCTTCACCGGTATCGATCGTCTTGTCTTCGGCCTGAGGGAAATCATCGTTGACTAGAACAGCGAAAACGCCGTCCATCGCCTCTGCAGCCGATGTGTCGATGCTCTTGATTCGAGCATGGGCGTGTGGGCTGCGGAGTACGTCACCCCAAATAAGACCGGGAACTTTTACGTCGCCGCCATAAATGGCTCGACCAGTTACCTTGTCCAGGCCGTCATGCCTGATTGGTGATTTACCAATTACCTTGTAATCAGTCTTTGTCTCGTAGGTTGCGACCATTCGATTTCCTTCTTGGATCTACTTTGTTTCGATCCGATTAGTGAGCTATTTCCAAATTCTTTAGGAAACAAGTTGGCCGGGAAGCCATAAAAAGCTCCCGGCCATTCTATTCGATCTTGTTAGCCAGCCCGTTCCATGATCTTCAAGCTGTCCTATTTAAGTGCTTCCAGAATGCTTCCTGCATTCATGGGCGTGTTGTAGAGCCTCGTGCCAATCGCATCTTGAATCGCATTAGCGATTGCCGGTATCGGCGGGCAGATCGGAGTCTCACCAACTCCACGGACACCATATGGGTGCAGCGGGTTGGGAACTTCGACAAGAACCGTTTCGATTAGAGGTAGGTCGAGTGATGTCGGCATTCGGTAGTCGAGGAAGCTGGAGTTGGCCATCGTGCCAGTATCCGTCATGAAGTATTCCTCGTTGAGCGCCCAGCCGATTCCCTGAACTGAACCACCCTGCAATTGGCCTTCAACATATGAAGGGTGAATTGCGGTTCCGACGTCCTGAATGGCTGTGTAGCGGATGATATCGGTCTTGCCAGTTGCAATATCGATTTCGACGTCGGCGATGTGCATGCCGAAGCCGTCACCAGCCGATTCGAGGTCAACACTGCCCGTCGAGTTGGCCGGACCACCGAGGTCGTCGAGCTTGCCCGCGAGTTCCTTGAACCCGATCGTCTTTTCCGCTTCTGCCTTCGAGCTGAACACGCCGTCGTTGAAATCAACGTCGTCTTTATTGATGTCCCACAGAACCGCAACGCGGTCTTTTAGAACTTCAACAAGATTGTTCGCTGCGATCCAGCAGGCGTATCCGGTTGCGTAGGTGGTTCGTGAACCACCGGTTACATCGGTGTAGCCGACAGATTCGGTGTCACCAACTGTTGGGCGAACATCGTGAGCGGTGAGCCCGAGAACTTCGGCGACGTGCATCGCCATCGCTACTCGGGATCCGCCAATGTCGGTCGAACCTTCGGTCAGTTGAACCGTGCCGTCGGCGTTAACCGAGAGGTTGGCAGATGACTTGAGTCCGATGTTGAACCAGTAACCGTTTGCGATACCGCGACCGCGTTTCTTGCCTTCTGGAGCGTCGCCGATGGGCGATGTCCAGTGAGCAGATTGCTGAGCGGCCTCGAGGACTTCTTCCATACCGATCTTCGAGAAGAGCACGCCATCACCACGACGGGTGCCTTCTTTAGAAGCGTTATCGACACGGAACTTCATTGAGTCCCAGCCGGCGTTTTCACATAATTCGTCGATCGTCGATTCCATTGCGAATGCAACTTGCGGCGAGCCCGGTGCTCGATAAGGAGCGACTTTTGGCTTGTTGACGAGAACGTCCCAACCGTCGATGCGGGTGTTTGCGATTTCGTATGGAGCGTAAACACACATTGCTGCCGGGCCGATGAAGGCACCCGGGTTTGCACCGGCTTCGAACCAGATGTCGGCGGTAGCTGCTGTCAGCTTTCCGTCGGCGTCGGCTCCGAGCTTGATGATCATTCGTGCGCCTGGTGTAGGTCCGGTGGTCTCGAAGATGGCTGTTCGTTCCATGACCATCTTGACCGGTCGTCCAGACTTCTTGGAGAGAAGTGCTGCCAGCGGCTCGAAGTAGACAGGGATCTTGCCACCGAATCCGCCACCGATTTCGAGTGGTGTGACCTTTACTCGAGAAACATCTACCTGAAGAATTCCGGCGATTTGGGTTCGGGCCGGGAATGCACCCTGGGTGCTGGTCCAAACCTTGATTCGGTCTTCTTCGTCCCACGTTGCGGTTGCGTTGTGGGGTTCGATGTAGCCCTGGTGAACCATCTGCATGTTGTACTCACGCTCGATGGTGTGGGCTGCTGATGACATTGCACCTTCAACATCGCCAAATTCGTGGCGAACGTGGGCTGCCATGTTGGTGTTGGTTACATCTTCACCGAGGTCGTCACCAACCAAGTCGTCAAGGAGAATCGGAGCATCGTCTTTTAGTGCGTCGACAACGTTCGTCACTGATGGGAGAACGTCATATTCAACGACTACAAGGCGGGCAGCTTCTTCAGCTGTGTACCTATCGACAGCTGCGATTGCCGCAACCGGGTGCCCCTTGTAGAGAACCTTGGTATCGGCCATCAACTTGTTTGATGCCCATTTGAAGTTGATGTTTCCTTCACCAAGGTCGACAAGCTTGCTTTCAGCCTTCGGCATGTCATCGCGGGTGATGACTGCGAAAACGCCGTCCATCGCTTCAGCGGCCGACGTGTCGATCGACTTAATTTTGGCGTGGGCGTGCGGGCTTCGTACACAAACTCCCCAGATCAAACCGGGCAGTTTCATATCTCCTCCGTAAATCGCTCGTCCGGTTACCTTGTCGTATCCGTCGTGCCGAATTGGGCGTGTTCCGACGACTTTGTAGTCGGTTTTTGGCTCAAATGTTGCGACCATAATTTCTCTCCGGGCCCATGCCAGATTATTTGCGATAGCTGCCAGCAGTTTTTGAAGACTTGCTGGCAGCTAATTGCGATTACGTGTTAGCTGCTTGCTTTTTGCACGGCTCGGACAATTTTGTCGTAGCCGGTGCATCGGCAGAGGTTTCCTGCGAGCCAGTGTCGAATTCGGCCTTCGGTTGGTGAAGGTTCGTTATCGAGTAGGCCTTTGGCGGCAACGAGGAAGCCAGGTGTGCAGATACCGCACTGTAGAGCTGCCTCTTCAAGGAATGCCTGCTGGAGAGGGTGGAGACCCTCTGGAGTGGCCATGCCTTCGATTGTTTCGACAGTCTTGCCGTTTACTTCTGCACCCAGTACGAGGCAGGAGTCGACGATTCGACCATCGACAGTGACCGTGCAAGCGCCGCAGTTGCCGTCGAGACAGCCTTCTTTGGTGCCTGTGAGGCCAATGAGTTCACGGAGTGTGTCGAGCAGGCTCATGTAACCGGGCACGAGTAGTTCGTGTTCCTGACCGTTGATGGTCGTAGTTACGTGAACTTTGCTTGGGGAGTTAGTTGTCATTAGGTTCTTTTAGCCCCTTGCCCGTTCAACGGCCTGTTTGATCATTCGGCCTGTGAGCACTTCTACGAGTTGTTTTCGCTGGTCGATCGTGCCGCGCATGTCGGTGATCGGTGTTGCAGCGTCTTTTGCGAGCGATGCGGCAGCGGCGATTGTTTCGTCGTTTACCGGCTTGCCTGCAAGGCTGTCGCCTGCTGCAGATGCGAGGATCGGTGTCGGTCCTACTGAAGCAAGTGCGATTCGTCCAGATACAAAGTTTTGACCTGAAGCATCGAGCTGAACAAAGACACCAACGCCAGCCACGGCGATGTCCATTTCATTTCGAGGGATGAACCGTGTGTAGGCTGCGCCAGAATTGGCTGCAGGCTTCGGTACATCGATGCTGACGAGTAGTTCGCCGGCTTCGAGAACGGTTCGGCTTGGTCCGGTGCAGAAGTCTTCGACTGCGACTTCACGGGTTCCGTTTACGCTGGCAATCTTGGCGATTGCGCTGTAAGCGATCAGCGAGGGGATTCCATCGCCAGATGGCGCTGCATTACATAGGTTTCCACCAAGGCCAGCGCGTGACTGGATTTGGATTCCACCAATGATGGATACACCGTCGATGATTCCAGGGTACTGGGCAGCGACTTCGCTGTTGTCGTAAACTTGGTAGCAGGGCACGCCAGCGCCCATGCTGAGACCATCACCATTGACGGAAATAGTCATAAGTTCCGGGATGTTCTTGATGTCGACAACGGCATCTAGCTCCCAGACGTTGGCTCGAGCTTTCACCAGCAGGTCTGTTCCACCTGCAAGCGGTCGTGCTCGATCACCATGTTCGTTTAGCACGGCTACAGCTTCGGCTACCGTACTTGGGGCAACGTATGCAAACGGGTGCAAGCGCCCACTCCTTTCGTGTGTTTATTACAGATTGTTTAAGCTGGCAACACAGAAATATCAGCTAAAAACCCCGGAACTCATACACGAGTCCGGGCTGGCCATTCGGGATCAGTACAACTTATGCCCGAGGTGAGAGCGCTCATTATGCCCACAGTGGTGCCGTGTCGCAACTAATTAATATGGAATTTCGGACACTCAGATTTAAGCGGTAAAGCATTGGAATTGATGCTTTGGGCTCACGGCAGGCCAGATCAGGTGGCGTTTTCGGCTGGAGTATCGGGGTTTGGAATGGGTTTTGAGCCTGACCCGAAGCTACGAAGCAGGCGTCGGCCAACGAGCGCAGTGGCTAAGACGGCTACTGTTCCGCCGAGTGTCATTGCGGTTGGGGCGTCGAATCGTTGGGCGAGATAGCCCATAAGCAGTCCACCTAGTGCCGACGCTCCCCACGTGAACTGGTTGATGCTCATGACACGGCCGCGGAACTCTTCGTCGACGAGGGTTTGCACAACAGTGGTGTTCATCGTTCCAAGTACTACTTTGAATCCGCCGATTATTCCCGCAACCAGGATTGCTGCAGAGATGATGTCGATGCGGGCGAAGGCTAGCTGGGCGGCACCGAGTCCGATGCCGGCGATGATGAGGTAGAGGGCGGGTCGGACTCGCCTGCCGATTATCGTGATCGCAGTTGTTGCCATGAGTCCGCCGATTCCCGCGCCGAGTAGCAGCCGACCGCCGGCATCGAGCCCTGTTTCGTAAACCTCGTCTGCGAAAACCGGTAGCAGTGTGTCGAACGAAGATCCGAATAGGCCTAACGTTACGCCGAGCAGGATGACGGATGAGATGGCTCGCTGCTTTTTGAGGTAGGCGAATCCTTCGAGTAATCCGCCGAGTGCTGTTCGACTTGTTGCAGCGACTTTGTGGCCTTTGGTGTGCATCAGGAGCAACGTTCCGACGGTTAGGGCGTACGAGGTACCGATGATGTAAAAGAGGCCTTCATAACCCCAGTTGGATACGAGCGGCTCGATGAGGATTGGCCCAACGATTGCGGCGGCACCAAACACGATTGAGTAGAGGGCTATGGCTCCGGCGAGATGTTCTTTCGGAACTATAGTTGCGACCATCGCTGACCTTGACGGGATGTCAAACGAGAGGAGTGTGCCGGTTACGGCCGAAATGGCGAGGATGTGCCACGGTTCGATTCCACCGCTCTGGATTAACGCCCCGGTTCCGAGTGTGACGAGTGCGAACATGAGCCGGGTGAATCGCACGATCTTTAGTCGGTTGAATCGATCGGCGAGTACTCCGCCCCACATCGAGAATATAAGCACGGGCAGCAGATTGGCGGTTGCTACAAGGCCGAGCATTAGCTCGGAGCCCGTGAGCGATCGCATTAGGAATAGTCGGCCGTATACGAGCGACCACATGCCGATGTTAGAAAATGCCGCGGCGATCCAGAAAAGCCTGTATTCGCGGTATCTGAATGCCGTGTAACTGGTGCCAGCCCAGATAGAACCTAGTCCAACGCGCACTAAAGAATCAGCCCTTCATTCTTTGCATCAAGAAGCTGCGCCAACCAGAAAACGGTACTTAGTTCGAGACTAATTACATCGGTCCCAGTGGTGTGCCGAGTTTGTCGAGCAGTCCGCCGCCTATAACGTGCAGGTGGAGATGGTCAACGATTTGACCGGCATCGACGCCTTGATTGAGCGCAACACGGAATCCGCCTTCGGAAATTCCCGTTTGTCGTGCTACCCGTGCGCCAACTCGCATCAGGTGGCCAAGCAGCGGTTCGTGCTGTTCGGTTGCACCTGTTAGATAGGTAACGTGGTCGCGCGGCACGATGAGTACGTGAACGTTTGCGACCGGATTAATGTCGTTAAACGCTAGGCACTGGTCGTCGGAATAGATTTCAGTCGACGGGAGTTCACCGTGGACTATCTTGCAAAAAAGACAGTCTGGCTGTCGGAGTTGATTTTTCTCTTCTTCAGCGGTCCACCACATGTTTTTATCCCTTATAAACCCATAGCGTTGGCGAGCTTAGATTTGTGAAACGACGAATCGCCGTAGTCGGTTTTCCACGCAAGAGCCCTGCGAGTATAAAGGTGCATGTCATGTTCCCAAGTGAAACCGATGGCACCGTGGCACTGATGGGCTGTCCAGCAAAGAGCTGATATTTTTTCGCTTGCAGCGATTTTGGCCTGTGCTGCCCGTTCTTTGGAATAGCCTTCTTGTGAGAAACTCCACGCCGCAGAATGGACGAGGTGGTTGACCTGTTTCGAGGCGATTGCCATTTCTGCGAGATGATGTTGAACGGCCTGGAATGATCCCACTGCCTGCCCAAATTGTTCTCGATTTGCGGTGTATTCGACTGTGGCATCGAGGACCGCTCGGCCTAATCCTGCCATCTGAGCGGCACGGGCGACTCCGCCGGCTGCAACGAGTTCTTCGGTGGCTTTTATAGCTTCTTCACCGGTGGCAACGATGTTTGCTTCGGGCACTTCTATTTCATTGAACGTGATCGAAGAAACAGGAATTCCTGATACGTGATCGAGCGGAGTTTGTTCGACTTCTCCCGATTTCCATATTGGGATAACTACGAGGGCTGGTTCGCCGTCGTCGGTTCTGACGAGTGTTAGGGCGTGGGTTGCCTGATCGGCAAATCCAACGAATCGCTTTTCGCCGGTTACGACGAGTCCGTTGGATGTTTTTGTGGCTGCAACGGTTGCGTTTGTGGCTTCCCACGAAACGTCTTTTTCGATGATGGCCGGGGTGATGAGGATGTCGCCAGATGCTGCTTGCGGGAGCAGGTCGGCTTTGAGCGATTCTGAGGCGAATCGTTCGATTATTCGTGATGTTAGGGCCGATTCGACGATTGGCGTTGGGGCGAGGCTCGCTCCCAGTTCTTCGAGTAGTACTGCAAGATCGCCAAACGTGAGACCAGCGCCTCCGTGTTCTTCGGAGATGGTGAGTGCTGGCCAGCCGAGTTCGATAACGTCTTTCCACAGGCTGGCGAGCGCTTCGGAATCGCCGTTAGCGACTGCTCGGGCTACGGACGTGTCTGATCTGTCGGCAAGGAATTCCCGTGCCGAGTTGCGGATTAGTTCTTGAGTTTCTGTGAGACCGAAATCCAACGTTGATCCTTAGCTGGTTGCCTTTACGCGGCGCTGTCTCGGTAGGCCGAGTCCGCGCTGGGCGATGATGTTTTTCTGGATTTCGTTTGTGCCAGAAAAGATAGTCGTTGCTGTTGAGAGCATTCTCATCTTTAGGAATCGGCCTTGCAGTTCGGCCTGTGGTGACCCGGCGATTAGCCCGCCGTACATGCCGAGTATTTCGAGTCCGTAGTCGAGGACTTTCTGGTATATCTCGGTTCCAGCGACTTTGCTCATCGATGCTTCGAACGATGGTTCGAGTCCCTGGCTATGGCGCCATGTGACGTCGTAGCAAAGCAGTCGTGCTGCTTCGACTTCGGTACTTAGTTCTGCGAGCTTTATTCGAACGTTGGGGTCGGACTTTGCCTGGCTGGCAGGCGAGTCGTCATCAGTGATGTAGGCGACGAGTTCTTCGATTGCAGCTCTTGCACCGGCGGCAAATTCGATGCCTGATCGTTCGTGGTTGAGGATTGTCATTCCAACGCGCCAGCCGTCATTTAGATCGCCCACGAGGTTTTCTTTTGGCACACGTACGTTGTCGAATATGACCTGGTTGAAGTGGTGAACATCTGCCATGTTTACGATTGGATTGACTTCGATGCCGGGCGATTTCATATCGACGAGCAGCAGGCTGATACCTGCGTGAAGGGGTTCTTCGGGGTTGGTGCGAACGAGCATGAACATCATGTCGGCTCGGTGACCCATCGATGTCCAGATCTTTGCGCCATTTACGACGAAATCATCGCCATCGATGGCTGCGCGGGTTTGGATAGATGCGAGATCAGAGCCTGAGTTTGGTTCGGAGTAGCCCTGACACCACTGCACTTCGCCACGAGCGATTGCGCCGAGATGTTTGGTTTGCTGTTCGTCGTTTCCGAACGCCATGAGCGTTGGGCCGAGCATTCGGGTGCCGAAGCCGTCGAGACCGGGTGCCCTGCGATACGCCATTTCGTCGGCAAAGATGGTGTTCATCATCGGCGATGAATCGGCACCGCCATATTCTTTAGGCCAACTCATTACGAGCCAGCCGCGTTTGACCAATTCTTTGCGGAACTTCTGGTCCATCGCCCAAGAATCGTCATCAGAAAGTCCGGAAGAGCCGCCCCAGTTATCGGGCAGTACATCGTCGAGGAACGCGCTTATCTGGTTTCTGAAATCGGTTTCTTCAGCGGTAAATTCGAAGCGCAATATGTGAATTCCCGGTCTGAGCGTTTCGGCCCTGGCGTGTCAGTTTCTGACTGACAGGCACGTAACTGTTTTTACGATGCCCGGAATGCTTGGCATTCCGTCGCTGATCAGATCGCCAATGCTTGGGAGATCGTCGGCTTCTACAACAGCTGTTTCGATGAGAATGTATGCACGCGTAGCCAAGTGATCTCTCCGTTGATCAGTGGCGCAATCCTAGTCGGACTGGAACGTGGGTGTCAAAGCCATATTCCGTCAATTGAGCAAGCCGACTGCTCGTTATCTAAATAAGGCAGGCCGGTTCGCTCAATTTTGTAGCGATCTTGGATTACATAGGTACTTCAAGGTGTCGAACCGTCGCTGACGGTCGGGCCTCGAAGTAGGTCGAATTGTGTGTATCCGATCCGAAAGTGCCAGTTCGTCGGTCGGTTTGGGCAGCTTTGGCTGCTTCAAATGTTAGGCGCTGGACTGGTGCCGATTGATCTGGTCGAGCTGACACTGGTCCTGAATCGGCGAGGCGTCGAGGTGCGAAACCTGGTGATGGCCGTGACGTTTGGTCAGAGTGTAGAGGTCGGGTTGATGAGGTGTCATCCTCGCTACTGTCGGTCTCAAACTGGAAATTTGAACTAACGGCAAGGAGCGTGAGGATAGTCACTGACGCACCGCGTGGTGCATACATGCCTGTCTCCCACTCGCTGATCGTTTGTTGGCGAATGCCAATTTCTCGCGATAGAGAGGTTTGTGAAAGGCCAAGGTGGGTACGCAGTGCACGAATGTTGTCTGCTTGCCACTTGAAGTCGGTTGGAGGTGCTTGTCTTGTCAACATGTCTAGCAAGCTACGCCGGTTTATTTTCTGAGCCCTAGCGTTTTTTTTACACGCTTAAACGAATTTAGCGAATCTAGTTTCGGATTTTTTGGGTATATGAAGGCAACACGCTAGCGTCTAGCGGGGTGATTGACGATGGTGTTGGTTGAGTACTAATCGAACTTGAGCATCTTTTCGAAATGATTGGGGTCGTCGAAGGGTCCGACTATCGCAAGCACTAAATTCTCAGATTTGATGACTCGGTTGGCCGCGCGTTTGATGTCTTCTCTGGTGACAGCTGCGATCTTGGCGATGACCTCGTCGACTGATTCGACGTTGTTGCGGAGTAGTTCCTGAATGCCTAAGAAGCTCGCAACTGCACGGCTTTCTTCCATGCGCAGCATCATGCGGCCTTTGGTTAGTTCGAGAGCCTGCTTCCATTCGGCCTCGGTGACGCCATCACGCATTTTGGCAAGTTCGTTGAGGATTACCGGAATTGCTTCATCGACACGAGCGGGGTCGATACCCGATTCGACGATTAGCGCACCGCAGTCGCTGAAGAAGTGGGCTCCGGAATGAATATCGTAGGCGAGTCCGCGTTGTTCACGGACCTCTTCGAAAAGGCGGCTGCTCATAGTTTCGCCAAGAATTACCGACATGATCGAGAGGGCGTGTCGGTCGGGATCGGTGTTTCCGAACCCGGATAGGCCAATGGCGAGGTGGGCCTGCTCGGTGGGTCGGTGTTCGAGGGCGACCTTTTTGGTGACGGGCTTCTCTTCGTACGCGAACATCGGGAGGATCTCGCCATCGTGGAGATCGCCGAGCTTTTCCGTAATCTGTTTTACAACGTCGGCGTGTTCGATATTTCCAGCGACGGCGATCACGGTGTTTGATCCGACGTATTGCGTCTTGAGATATTCGAGCATCTGATCGCGGGTGATGGCCCCGACAGATTCGACTGAACCGGCGATGTCACGTCCCATTGGCTGATCAGGCCAGAGCAGATCGTCGAGCAGCATCGATGTGCGTGCTCCGGGTGAATCGAAGGATGCGCGGATCTCTTCGTATACAACTTGCTTCTCTTTGGCGATATCGTCGTCCCTGAACAACGAGTTGAGTGTCATATCACAGATCAGATCGATGCCTTCACGGTAGTGCGGCTGTGCCAATCGGCAGTAGTATCCGGTGACTTCTCGGTCGGTGAAAGCATTCAGCATTCCGCCAACACCTTCGACTACTTCGGAAATCTGTCGAGGTGTGGGGCGCTCAGGTGTTCCTTTAAAGAGCATGTGCTCGAAAAGGTGGGACGCTCCGGCGAGTTCGGGTGTTTCGTATCGTGACCCGGCACCGAACAGGAACATGATGCTCACGGCGTTGGTGTGGCGGAAGGTACTTGTAAGAATCCTGAGACCGTTAGGAAGCACGGTTCTGTCGAACGAGCTGGAAACGAGCTGCTGAGTTTCAGATGTGGCCAACGGGGATTTTTACTTTCAGAAATATACGTAGATTTTCGGGCGTATTGGAATATGCCGAAATCAAGCGTAGATGTGGGAAAGTCGGGGGTCAAACTTTGTGATGATATTGGCGCGAATAGACCGATATTCACTTTAGTTGCGTACCGAGTAATGCAAATGGTGGTGCTAAAGACATACGGCCGACGATAGAATTCTTCTCCATGCGTGAATCTCAGAGTGTCGATACGGAAAATAGCGCCGGGAACGGCGATAGCGGGTTTTTGACCAAAAATACTGGCCAGGGCTCGAATTTTGTTATCGATAATTACTCTTCGAGCAATCCCGGGCTTAATCTTTCGTTAAACCGGTTTATTTCACGACGGTTCACTACTCGTTATGCGCTGGCGCTGATCTTGTTGATGGCGATTGCGCTGCGGTTGTATGGAATCAACTGGGATCAGGGCGGCCTGTTTCATCCCGACGAACGTGCGTTTCTTTCGCAGGTTTATGACCTCGAATTCCCAGAAGGCAATGAGTGGTCGCAGCTTGGCGATCCCGCAACGAGCACGTTGAATCCGGGTTCGTTTAACTGGGGAAGCCTGCCGCACTACGCTTTGAAGGCCGTTCAGTACGCTGTCGCTCCTTACAAGTGGATGAGTATGTTCGATCTGCGTTTCGCGGGGCGCGCGCTTTCGGCTATTTCCGATACGGTGACTGTTTTTCTAATTTTTATGATTGGGCGTGCCGTTTTTAACAGCCGTGTTGGGCTGATTGCGGCTGGGCTTTCGGCGCTTGCTGTGCAGCAAATTCAGCTGAGTCACTTCTTTGCTGTCGACACGTTCATGACGACGTTTATTGTCGCCACGATCTTCTATTCGTTACGCGTTGCGCAACATGGTCGTAGACGAGATTCGTTACTCGCTGGGGTGATGTTTGGTTTCGCGTTAGCAACGAAATTTTCAGTGGCACCGCTTGGGTTGGCGCTTGTTTTGTCGCATCTTATTTATGCGTCGTCTCGTAGCGGTGATGAGTATGAATCAGACGGACTTGGCTCTGACGCATCGGCGGGCCGGCAGTGGATTACCTATAAAAACCTACTGCTAACTGCAGTCACGGTTCTGGTAGTGCTGATCGTTACACAGCCGTACATGTTTTTGGATTTCGGCACGTACCTCGAGAACATTTCAACGCAAGGCAAGATGGTCAGGCGCGAGGTCGACTTCCCGTTCACACGGCAGTACGCAGACACATCGAAATACGTTTACCAAATGGTGCAGCTGGGTACATGGGGACTGGGTCCGGTGCTTGGTGCGACGGTGTGGTTGGGGTTGCTCGGAGCGGTTGTTGCTGCTGTGTTCAAACGGCGCAAGGCTGATCTTGTAATTCTGGCGTGGGTGTTGCCGTACTTGCTGATTACCGGCTGGTTCGACGTGAAGTTCACACGGTACATGATGCCGATCACGCCGTTCCTTGTTTTGTACGGCGCTCGAATGTTGTGGTGGCTGGTGGAAGCGGTTAGAGCCGTTGGATTCAAGCGGCGCTGGGTGCAGGCGTTGCCTGTCGTGATCGTGGTGTTGTTCACGGTTCACTATTCGCTTTCGTTCATGAACGTGTACCAGGGGCAGCATCCTCTGAACGAGGTTTCAGGCTGGCTCAAGGACAATGCCACGCCCAACTCGATCGTAGTGCAGGAGCACTGGGAAGAGGGAATTCCTGGGGTTGTTGGCTTACGAATGCATAATCGGGCGGAGCTATACAACGATGAGAATCCAGAAAAATTCAACAAGCTGACCGAGTTACTTGTCGATTCGGATTACTTCGTACTTTTGAGCAACAGGCTTTACGCGACCATTCCTCGCTTGCCCGAGCGGTACCCGATTACGACTGAGTTCTACGAGAAGATGTTTTCTGGCGAACTTGGATTTGAGCTTGCTTATTCGAACGGTCGCTACGTTGGCGGATTGGGAGTCGACTATTACGAAGATCCGTTCGCTCGGCTAGATTTCGGCCCACCTGAGGGATTTTCGCCTCCTTCAAATGGATTGTTTACAGCCGGGTTCGGTTGGGCCGACGAAAGCTTCTCGGTTTACGAACATCCGCAGACGTTCGTGTTCTACAACGCTGAACGGAAATCGGCGAACGAGTTGCGAGGCGAGATCAGCGCTGAACTGGCCGGGGTGAGAAGTTTCGGATCGCAGGAAGTAGGTCTTCTTCTTTCAGAGGAAGATGCTGATGCACAGCAGAGTGGCGGAACGTGGAGCGACATTACGTTCATGCGCTGGCTGCCCGATTGGCTGACGCCGGTCGTTTGGTATGTGGCGGCGCAGATTTTCGCATTGGTCGTGTTGCCGATAGCGTTCGTTGTGTTCAGGCCGTGGCCAGATCGTGGCTATCTGTTCGCAAAACCGCTTGGACTATTACTGGTTGCGACCACTACGTGGCTGCTCGTTAGCGTGAACTTGATTCATTTCAGCTTCTTCGCTGTGTTGCTGGCTCTTGTAGTGCTGACGGTCGTTTCTTATCTGACATTGAGGGCTATTGGTGACGATTTAAAAGTTCATCTCAAAGCTAATGCCCGGCGAATCGTTCGGATGGAAGTTCTGTTCCTGCTCGCCTATTTGGCGTTCCTACTGATTCGATCTGCCAACCCCGACTTGTGGCACCCGTGGAAGGGTGGCGAGAAGCCGATGGACTTCGCCTACCTGAACGCCGTGGTGAAATCGTCGACTATCCCGCCTTACGATCCGTGGTACGCCGGTGGGTATCTGAACTACTACTACTTCGGGCAGTTCATGATCGCCTCGCTAATTCGCTTCACCGGAATCGTTCCTTCGGTTGCGTACAACCTCGCTGTGCCTTTGCTGTTCGCTCTGACGGTTGGTGGGGTTTATTCGATTGTTAGCGGGTTGGCTGAACTTACTTTGCGTGCGAAACGTGTGCCGGCATGGTCACGTAAATCGCCTGTTTACGCAGGGTTGGCTGCGGTTGTGTTCGTGGCAGTAGCGGGGAATATCGATGGGCTAATGCAGGTGTTGCAGGGCTTTTCTCGGACGTTCTTTATGGACCAGCCGTTTGGTGAGTTCGACTTCTGGCGTAGTTCGAGAATGATGGCTCCGGGTTCAGATGGAAACGAGATAACCGAGTTCCCGTTCTTCACATTCTTGTTCGCTGATTTGCATGCTCATTTAATAGCGATACCGATTGCGATAACTGCTCTTGCGGCTTCTATCGCAGCTTATTTGCGAATCGGTAGAAACCGTTCGAGATTTGAATCGCTTGCCGGGTTGGTAGTGATCGGTGTTCTGGTTGGATCGCTGCGGACGATCAACGCATGGGACTTCCCGACTCAGCTGCTACTGACTGGTGGTTTCCTGGTTGGGGGACAACTGCTTGCAGCAAACCGGCCGGTGATCGAACGATTGGTGATTGGCGTGGCGAGCACGTTGCTTGTGGCGGTCGTGGGTCATCTTGTTTATCTGCCGTTCCACGCCAACTTCGAACTGTTTAATAACGGCGTTGTAAAAAACGAATTCGCGACGGATTTGTGGCGCTACATCGTGATCCACTCGATCTTCCTGCTGGCGGTTATTAGCTGGCTGGTGTTTATGTGGAGAGAGCGGCTTTCGGACGCACTCGAAATCATCAGCAATGCACCGGCCGGGGGATCGGGACTGGGTGCGTGGCGATGGCATATCGTGTTTGTACTGGTCGCTGCTGTCACTGCCGCATTGAGTGCTTCAGGATTCGCCACGATTTCATTCACGGTGATTATTGGCGCACTTATGTTGGCCACTGGAACGGTTGCTTATCGAGCCGGTGTATCGGGCTCTCGATACGCATGGGTCGCCATCGGAATGGTTGTGATGGCGATGGCGTTGGCTGCGGGGGTCGAGCGGTTCACGGTCAAGGACGATATTGGCCGGATGAACACGGTGTTCAAGTTCTATCTGCAGGCGTGGATACTGCTTGCGATGGCTGCGGCCTACTTCCTGTGGTTCCTCGCAGATGCTGGCAAGTTTTCGCTGAGTAAATTGCGGGCTCCCCGTGGCGTTTGGATGGGAGCGCTGTCGGTTCTTGTGGTTGGCGTAATGATTTATCCGGTTCTTGGCACCCGCGATCGCAACGCTGAACGGTTCGAATACAGCGGTCTTGGGCTGGACGGTATGGCGTACATGGAGACGGTTGTCTATAACGATCACGAGGGTCCGCTAACGCTGAAGTACGACTTAGACGCTATCGAGTGGATGCAGGAAAACATCGAGGGATCGCCGGTAATTATTGAGGGTCTTAGCGATCAGTACAGATGGGGCAACCGGGTGTCGATCTACACGGGATTGCCTGCGGTTATCGGCTGGGATTGGCATCAGCGTCAGCAGCGGGTTGGCTACGCACGAACTGTTAGCGAACGACGGGCGGAGGTTGATAGTTTCTTCAACACATCGTCAATGTTTGCAGCCAGGGCGATTCTCGACAGGTACAACGTGAAATACGTTTACATTGGCGAGATGGAGCGTGCGAAGTACCTGGAGGATGCGCTGGCGAAGTTTGTTGATATGGAGAGCGATGGGTTTGTGCAGGTGTACCCGACTGCTGCGATGACGGATGACGGGTTTGACACGCCGGTGGTGATTTACGAGTACGTGGCGGTGGAGTAGTGGTGGGGTTGGCGTGGCGTTCGTCTGTCATTGCGAGGAGTGAGGGACGAGCGACGTGGCAATCACGTTCATTCGATTACTGTACTGATCTTAGCCCGCAGCGTTATACGAGCTGACATCCTTGGTTCGTCATCAGGCTCAACGCTTGTTTGATCTGCAACGTGATTGCCATGTTGCCCTGTCGGGCGCCTCGCAATGACAGGGGACTCCCACCCCAGCCCTCTCGTTTTCGAGAGGGGGTTGCATGGTGGCTAACGTTTGTTAGCTGGTTACTTCGGCGTCTTCTGGGACGATCAGGCCGTAGTCTTCATCGTGCCTGCGGTAGACGACGTTGATTTCTTTGGTTTCCTTGTTTCGGAAAATGTAGAAGTTGTGGCCGAGTAGTTCCATCTGAGCAGCGGCGTCTTCAACCGTTTCTGGTTCGACCGAGTGACGCTTGGTTCGAACGAGTTGCCCGTGTTCGAGGGTAGTGATACCGGCCTCTTCAGCATCGGCTTCCGACGTCTGCGCAAGCTGCTCGGCGATTGCCATTCCGAGTCCGCCCTCGACATCACGTCGGGTCTTATCGGAATAACGATTCTTGTATCGGCTGATCTGTCGAGTGACGGTATCGGAAACGTGATCGATAGCGGTGTACGGCGTGCCGCCGCGCATTTCACCTCGGATGACTCCACGATTCAGCCTAATCGTCACTTCAGCGATGAATCGTTCATCTTCCTTCTTGGTCTGCTCTTTACGTATTTGCAGATATACGGGCACCGGGTCACGGAACCTCCGATCGAGGATGCTAAGCCGTTTTTCAGCGTACTTTTTTATTGCATCGGTCAGAGTCGTGTTGTTGGCGGTGATTGTAAGTTCCAAATAATCCCCCAATTAGAACCCAGAATATGTTCATTAACCGAGCACCAGCCCGGTACTTCGCTATTCTATTGCCGGTTCAGCGTTTGTGAACCGATTTAGTCGTGATATTTGTTAGAAATGCCTCAATTGATTACTGCCCTGCGAGAATTCACATCCAATGCGATCAATCTAGTCTTCCCGCCCAGTTGTGTCCACTGCTCAAGGGAGGGCTCGCTACTTTGCCACATCTGTATTGCGGAGTCGACCCCGCTGCTGCAAAACGTGTGTAGAAAGTGTGCCGAGCCGCTAGCTAAGGCTGGTACATGCGTACGTTGCAGGGAAGAGAAGTCGCCTATCGACCGACTTTATGGCTCATTTTTATATGAGAGCCCGGTTGGTTCTGCTATCAAAGCGCTTAAATTCGATGATGTGCGATCGCTCGGGAATGTTCTTGGCGCTATGTTCGATATAGAGGCTTTTAGTCGAAGTGATGCTGAATTAATTGTGCCGGTACCGCTTCACAAATCTCGTTTGCGATCGAGAGGATTCAACCAGTCGGCGGTGCTGGGGCGAAGGCTTGCGGATCGCATGTATATCGATTTCAACGATGATGCTTTGGTTCGCACTGGTGAGCGAATTACGCAATCGGAACAGCCCACTGCAGTGGCACGGGAACGGGCGATGTCGGGTGCGTTTGCGGTGAAGTCGAGTTCGATTGATGCGGTTGTTGATAAGCGAATTCTTCTTGTTGATGATGTGTTCACAACCGGCAGCACCGTGAAGGTGTGCGCTTCAGTTTTGAAATCTGCTGGAGCAAGTTGGGTGGGTGTGGCAGCGCTGGCGGTTCAACCAATAGGAGCCCTGAAATGACAGCCAATGGCTGATTTAAAATTACGAGCAGTGTTATTCGACATGTATGGGACTCTGGCGGGGTTTGATCCGCCTCGTGAGTACATTCAGTCGCAAGCTGCAGGGAAGTTCGGGCTCGATGTAACCAAAGAGGGCATCGATGCGGGGTATCACTTGGCCGACGAGTTCATGACTTCGCAGAACGCTTCTAAGCCTGTACGAACAATGAATGCCAATGAACAGTGGGCGTTTTTCGCTAGATTCGAACAGTTGGTGCTTCAAGGGGCAGGTCACGAGCTGGATTTGGCGCTGGCGGGCGAAATATGGGCTGAAGTTCGCACACAGGAGTATCGAATCGCGCTGTTTCCTGACGTGATCGACGGGCTTGCTCAAATTCGCGCAACCGGCTTAACGGTTGGGGTGATTTCGAATATGAACGCTGGTAGCGAGCGGTTGCTTGAAGATATGGGGCTGACGGGTCACGTAGATTTCGCCGTTACTTCGGGCGAGACCGGGGTTGAAAAGCCGGATCGACGGATATTCGAGGCTGCACTTGTGAAGGCAGGTGTGGAAGCTGGCGAGGCGATGGTTGTTGGCGATCAACTGGAGTCGGATATTTTCGGAGCGGAGAACGCTGGGATGCGACCTGTGCTGATTGATCGCTACAACGGTCATCATGGCTATCAAAAGCACCCCCGTGTCACCGATATGGAGTCTGTAATCGCCTTAATTACCGAGACTCTTGCCAAATAGTGGGTATCATCTTCGCCGTTACACCTTCTGAGGACACCAACAGTATTTAGAGAGCCCTGAAACATGAAAATTGAACGAGTTGAATCGATACTTGCCGGAAACAGCCAGATCGTCAGGATTTTCACTGACAACGGGATTGTTGGTGTTGGGCAGTCGGCGTGCTGGGGTTATTTGGAAGCTACCGACGCCGTTGTGAAGAAGTTTGCTGATTATCTTGTTGGCAAAGATCCGCTCGATATCGAGCATCACTGGCAGTACATGTACCGAATGGGTCCGTTCAGGGGTTCGGTTGTTTCGGGTGCCGTGAGCGCTGTCGACATTGCACTGTGGGACATCAAGGGCAAGGCGCTGGAAGCTCCGGTGTGGCAGCTGCTTGGCGGCAAGGTTCGCAACAAGATTCGATTGCATCTGCTGATGGGTGGAAAACGACCCGATGCTGCCGATCAGGATACGAATGCCGAAGGGTTGCTGGTGAATGCCCGTGAGGCAGCTGAAGAGGGATTTACTGCGATCAAGACCGACCCGCTTCCCGATGGTTTTCAGTCGATGACATTGCCACGGTTGATTCACGATACGCGTGAGAACGTTGCGGCGATGCGCGAGGGTGCGGGTCTGGATGTCGACATTATTTTGGAGATACACAGGAAGCTGACGCCGATGGTGGCGATTGCTTTGGCCGAGCAGTTGGTTGAGTTCCAGCCGATGTTCTTCGAAGATCCTGTGCAGATTGATTCGATCACGTCGCAGGCCGAGGTTGCTCGGCGAACTACGCTGCCGGTTGCGAACGGCGAACGGATGCATTCGATCTGGGAGTTCAGGGAGATGTTCGAGGCTGGGGGTAGCCAGTACGCTCGGCCCGATCTTGGTTTGGCGGGCGGATTTACTTCGGTGAAGAAGATTGCTGCTATTGCTGAGTCGTATCACTCGGCGTTGGTTACGCACAACTTCCTGGGGCCTGTTTTGACGGCCGCAGCTTGCAACATCGATGCTTCGATTCCTAACTTTTTAACGCAGGAATGGTCGAGGGAAGATGAGCAGCCGTTCAACGCTATGTTCAACTCGTCGTGGAAGCGTGAGGGTGGGTATATTTCGGTTCCTGATGCACCGGGAATTGGGATTGATCTTGAGGTTGAGGCTTTCAAGTCGCAGCCGTATGATCCACGCAATTTGCAGGTCATCCCGATGAGGGATGACGGCTCAGTTGGCTACTCGGTGTAAGTGGGTGGCATTGCCACGTTTTCTTGAGGAGTAGGTTGTGCCATTAGCCGATGATGCTCGGGGTCCCATTGCCCAAAAATTGCACACCGCAAATTTCAGGGAGTCACTGGCGTTGGTCGAAGCTGGGGTCGCATCTCCGCGTGATATCGACAAGGTGATTACCAATGCGATCGGGCGCAGATGGGCGGTTGGTGGGCCGTTCGAAATTTGGGAGCAGATTGGATGGGATCTGGTTCAGGTTATTGCGGGCGAGCTGATCACTGAGATTTCGGTGGCGACCGTACCGCCGGAGTTTTTGGCCAATATGGCGGCTGATGCTGGGAGCAAATTCTTATCGGATCAAGGGTCTGAATCCAGGCGTGAATCCGATTCTGCATTTCCTTATTTCAAAACCGTTGCTGTGATTGGTGCGGGTCTGATGGGGCACGGCATTGCTCTCGAGTTCGCATCGTATGGTCGGGATGTGGTGCTTCACGATATTTCCGAAAAACTGCTTGGCGAAGCGATGGTCAAGGCTCGAACTGGACTGCTTGCGCTGGCATCGAAGGGTCATATTTCCAAGGCTGGTGTTGAGGACGCTCTTGGTCGCATTTCGACGAGTACTGATCTGCGTGAGTCAGTGAAAAATGCCGATCTGGTTATCGAGGCTGCATCGGAGAATCTGGAACTCAAGAAACATCTGTTTTCTGAAATCGATAAAGCTGCCCCTGATCACGCAATTCTCGCTTCGAATAGCTCGACCTTCGTTCCGAGCGCTTATGGCGCGCACACGAATCGGCCTGAGCAGGTCGTTGGAATCCACTACTACAACCCACCGCATTTGCTGCCGGGTGTCGAGATAGTTAGAGGTCCTGATACTTCGGATGTCGTAGCCGAGGTCGTTGCTGCTGAGTATGTATCTCTCGGGAAAAAGCCAGCAATCGTACAGCGTGAAATCCCAGGATTTATCGGTAATCGCTTGCAAGTTGCGTTGTTACGGGAGGCGATGTCAGTGGTTGAGCGTGGCGATGCGACTGCTGCAGAAGTCGATGAGATTGTCAGGGGCGGTTTCGGAAAAACCTACGCGGAAACTGGCGTCTTTGAGATTGCCGATGGAGAGGAGCGGAGCAACGCTCGCTCAGTGGCTGAGGAGCTATTCCCACAGCTTGCTAACGATCGTGAATTGCCGCGGCTGTTGCTCGATAAGATCGATTCGGGCGATTTGGGCGTGAAGACGGGCAAGGGTTTTTACGAATGGACCCCCGAATCGGCAGAGGCGTGGCGCGCCAATATGGCCGATTCATTGCTGGATATGACTACACGCGACCTGTAGCGCGTGGCTTGCGGGCGCGGTAATCTCCGGAGATACGTTTTTTTGAACTGGAGTGAATCTTGCCCGAAGCCTCGACAAATCCGCATCGTTTACCTTCATCAGTGGTGCCTTCGCACTACCGAATACACCTTGAACCTGATCTCGTAGAGGCTACTTTTTCTGGCAAGGTTGAGATTGAAATAGAGCTTGGTCAAGCGACTTCGAGCATTCAAATCAACTCGGCTGAATTAGAGATTTCATCAGCGTGGATTACGGACGCAGTGGGTTCGAAGATCGAGACTACTGAAGTCGCTCACGATGAAGAAAAAGAGCGTGCGACGCTGAGTTTTGGTTCGGAGTTGGTGTCGGGTCCTTACACAATCGTCGCTGAATTCACGGGCGTCTTGAACGATCAGCTTCGTGGCTTCTATAAGTCGACATTCACCGATGACGACGGCGTTGAGCGCACTATCGCAACGACTCAGTTCGAAAGCACTTCCGCACGACGGGCGTTCCCGTGTTTCGACGAGCCGGCGTTCAAGGCTTCTTACGGCGTGACGCTGGTGGTTCCTGAGGGCGAGTTCGCCGTATCGAACGGTCCGACTGTTTCCGAAACGAGTTTGGGCGATGGGCGCAAGGAAATCGTGTTTGAAGACACGATGGTGATGTCGACCTATCTGGTTGCGTTCATCGTGGGTCCGTTCGAGGCGACCGATCCTGTCGACGTAGACGGCGTGCCGTTGCGCATCATTCACCCAATTGGCAAAGGCCACCTGACCGACTACTCGCTCGAGGCCGGTGCGTTCGCACTGAAATTCTTCACCGAGTACTATGGAATTCCGTATCCGGGCCAAAAGCTCGACATGGTTGCGGTGCCTGACTTTGCGTTTGGTGCGATGGAAAACCTCGGTTGTATTACGTACCGGGAAGTTCTGCTGCTAGTCGACAAGTCACGTTCTACCGAACCCGAACTGCTTCGGGTTGCCGATGTTATTGCGCACGAAATCGCACACATGTGGTTTGGCGATTTGGTGACGATGGAGTGGTGGAACGGAATCTGGCTAAACGAGGCGTTTGCCACGTTCATGGCGACCATGTCTTCAGACAGCTTCAACGCCGAATGGGGTCGCTGGAATCAGTTCAGTCTGGAACGCTCGATGGCGTTCGACGTCGACTCGCTTGCCAACACTCGTCCGATCGAAATCGAAGTGAATTCGCCAGAAGATGCCGAGGGTATGTTCGATCTTTTGACGTACGAAAAGGGCGGATCAGTACTGCGAATGTTGGAGCAGTACTTGGGTGCAGAAGAGTTCAAGGACGGGATTTCCTACTACCTGAACAAGCACAAATACGGGAACACCGAGACCAACGACTTGTGGGATGCGATTGAGCACGTAACGCAGCAGCCGGCACGTCGGATCATGGATTCGTGGATTTTCCAGAAGGGCTACCCGCTGGTAAGCGCTTCGATTTCTGATGATGGATCGACGATTACGTTGTCGCAGGATCGGTTCCTGTACACCGAGGGCTCTGAACCCGACAAAACGATCTGGTCTGTGCCGATCGTTATGAAGGTCGGAACGGCTTCTGGTGTTGAGGAAGTTCGGTATCTGCTTGAAGAGAAGTCGGCTGAGATCAAACTGGATTCTCCTGCCGATTGGGCTTCTGCCAACGCCGGTGGAAGTGGATTCTTCCGAGCTCGCTATTCGCCGGAAATGTTGAAGGCACTTTCTGGCAGTATGTTCGACAATCTCACTCCAATCGAACGATTCGGTCTTGTGGACGACACGTGGTCGTCGGTGATGGCGGGTCGAACTTCGTCCGCTGATTTCTTAGATTTCGCACGAAGCTTCCAGGATGAAACCGACCTCGACGTTTGGACGGTGCTTTCGGGTTGTCTTGCAGGGTTAGACAAGCTGGTTGAGGGCGAGGCGAAGCTGCAGTACAAGGCTGCTGTTCGCGACCTGGCGCAGCCTGCGCTTGATCGACTTGGCTGGGAGCCTGGAGATAGCGATTCTTCTCGTGATCTCGAACTACGCGGTCTGTTTATTCGATTGCTGGCGAATGTCGGTGACGATGATCTGGCGCTGAAGAACGCTGGCGATCTGCACGATTCGTACTTGATTGACGCTGGATCGGTTGAGCCGAACATTGTGGCGGCTGCTACCGGAGTCGTTGCTTCAAAGGGTGATCCGGCTCAGTACGAGGTGTTCTTGGACAAGTTCCGTAATCCGACGACTCCGCAGGAAGAGCGACGTTACCAATCGGCGCTTTCGGCGTTCCCGGGAGAGGCTGAGATGAATCGCACGATGGCGATGGCGCTGGATGGCTCGATCCGAACTCAGGATGCGCCGTATTTGTTGGCTGTTTGCATGCGAAACAAGGAGCAGGGTCATCTTGCTTGGGAGTTCGTGAAGGACAACTGGGACAAGATTAACAAGGACTTCCCGGCGAACAGCATTGTTCGAATGCTTTCGGGTGTGACTTCGCTGAGCAAGCCTGAGCAGGCGGACGATGTGATTGCGTTCTTCGAGGATCACGAGGTGCCGTCGGGTCAGCTGACGTTGCAGCAGACGCTTGAGAAGCTGCGTGTGAATGTGGCGTTGCGTGAGCGTGAGAGTGGGCCGTTTGGCGAAAGTTTGACCAGCTAGGCTGGTGTTTTCGTTTGCAGTTGGTGCTCTTGGATCGGCAAGTTTAATTGTCATTCTGAACTTGATTCAGAATCAGTGTTGGCTGGCTGGATTCGAGGTGTCGGGCTGACATGATGTTGGCTGATTCATTTGGTTGATTTCCGTTGATCACAGATCCTGAATCAAGTTCAGGATGACAAATATTCTGGTAGACGAAAAATCGTTATGTCCACAATCCAATACACAAAGTCGTTGCCTGTTGTTGCTGAGCCTGATGTTCTGGTTTGTGGCACGGGGTTGGCTGGTATTGGGGCTGCTGTGGCGGCAGCTCGGAACGGCGCTACGGTTATGGCTGTTGATCGGATGGGGTTTGCTGGCGGATTCTTTACGAACATCATCGGATCGGCGTTCGATGGGTTTGTTTACGAGGAGACGGGCAAGCCTGTTGTAGGCGGGCTTGTTTTCGAGATGTTGGAACGGATGGGTGTTGTCGAGCCGGGGCAGGCTCCGCACCTTGTTTACAACGTGAACGGCGATTTCACCGAGGTCGAGAAGCATCCTGATCGCGTGATTCCTCGCACTGATCCCGAATTGTTCAAGAAGGCTTCGGACGACGTGCTGATCGAGTCGGGTGTGCAGCCGTTGTTTCACACTCAGGTTTCGGACGTGATCGTTCGTGGTGATCGGGTTGAGTCGGTGATCGTTAGCAATAAAGACGGTCTGGTTGCTGTTCGACCGAAGATGGTTATCGATGCGACCGGCGATGCCGATGTGGCGGCGTGGGCGGGTTGCCCTTACGAGGTTGCGGAGTCGCTTCAACCGATGAGCTTGCACTTTCGAATTGGCTTTGTTGAACTCACTTTTGAGCTGCGACGGAAGTGTGCTGCAGTTCTGGAGAAGGCTCGTGCAGAGGGCAAGATAGGACTTTATGGCGGTCCGTGGCCAGCTACTTTTTCGGGTCGAGATATTTATTTCAACGTAATTCGTACGCCGGGATCTTCTACCAGTCCGAACGACTGGACCAACGCGGAGATTCAGGGCCGACGTGATGCCTGGACGATATTCGACCTCTGGAAACGGGCACTGCCCGAGTTTAAAGATGCATATTTTTTCACGAGCGGACCTACCGCAGGCGCTCGTGAGTCACGGAGGATCGTGGGCGATTATATGCTGACTGGAGACGATATTCGGCAGGCGAAGCGCCAGGACGATGTGGTTGTGCTTGGTGCGTGGCGGATAGATCGTCACCCGGAAAACGAATCTGGATATCACATGCAGCCGGTCGTTCCGCCGTACGATATTTCTTACCGAACTTTGTTGCCGCAGGGTGTAGAGAATTTGTGGGTGGCGGGTCGGTGTCATTCAGCGACATCTGAGGCTTTGGCATCGAGTCGGGTAACGGCGAATTCGATGGGCATGGGTCAGGCGGCGGGAACTGCTGCTGCGATGGCCGCTGCCAACGGTGGCGATAGTCGAGGGGTGTCGATTACTGAACTGCAGGATCGACTTGTGGCGGCTGATGTGATTCTCGATCCTGCGTCGGCGATGCAGGGTCTTTAACGGATATTTAGAAAGCAAAAGCGATGACGAACGGTCAGAATTTTTCTAACGATGAACCCGAGACGCCTGGTCTGGAATTGCCTGCTCTTCCGCCGGTGATTTTCGGGATTCCGGTGATTCTTGGCGCGTTGGTTCACGTGTTTTTCTGGCGATTGTCGGTTATTGGCGGCATGATGGGGATCGTGATCGGCACCGTAATGGTTGTGGTCGGTCTTTTCGTCATTTATTGGAGTTGGAAGACCATGGCGGCGCACGGCGAGCATCCGGAGCCGGGTGTTGCGACGAAAACGCTCGTGGTGACGGGTCCGTTCAAGCGCACACGTAATCCGATTTATTCTGGGTTCTTGTTCATCGCTGCTGGCTTGGCGATTGCGCTGAATGCGATGGCGATGTTGATTGCTGTGTTCTTTGGGGTGGCGGCTTTGACGGCGTTGGTTATTCGTCGTGAAGAGGCTTACTTAGAGGGCGAGTTCGGCGAGATTTACACGAAGTACGCAAACCGCACTGGCCGCTGGCTCTAGGGTGCCGAGGGTGCCATTGGCACTTTTTGTTTGTGGTTAGTGGTGGTTGCTGGGGTGTCTGGCTGATGTTGGGGTGGTTGGCTGATGTCGGAGTGGTTGTGTTTTTGTCATTGCGAGGAGCCTGCCCTGAGGTGACGTGGCAATCACGTGAAGCTTGCGTGACGGTTGGCATATGTAACTATCGTTTTCAGGATGTGCCGAGCGTTCTGCTGTTGCCAACATTTAGTCGTTGCGTTGCTCGATACCGGTTATTGCCACGCCGCAGGGCCTCCTCGCAATGACAGACGGCGCGTCCCCGCCCCAGGTCCTTCGGCTCCGATGACTTCGCTCAGGAAAGGAGACTTCCGGTCGCTTCGCTCTACCCAGCCTGCGGCAATTGGGGCCAGATTTTCTTGGATATGCCGGTGGTTGGCATTGCGATAGATATAAAACCTATTAATCCCATTCCGAGGCTGATCCAGAGGGCGTACTCGTAGCTTCCTGTTGAATCGTAGATCTGACCCGCCAGCCAGACTGCGGTTGAAGCACCTATCGGCATGACCATGAACATGGTACCGATTATCGTTCCTAATCGACGCAGTCCGAATTCGTCGGAACTTACGGTACCGGTCAGTGAAATCACCGATGTCCACGAGCTTCCGATGATCACGATTCCGACTATCGCACCGGGGAGGCTGGTTGCCATGAGAAGAACGACGTATCCGATAGTTCGCATCATGAACGCGATTGATAAAAGCGGCCGTCGTCCGAATTTATCGGCAAGAAATCCGAAGCCAAGCCCGCCTGCGATTCCCGCTACTCCCACAGTCGCAAGCGCGTACGCACCGTTGATAGCTGTGGTGCCGAAGTCTGTCGTGTAAGCGACGAAGTGGGCATTCACGAAGCCCATTGTGTAGCCTCATATGAAGAAGCCAATAGTGAGTCGCCAGAAGAGTCCTGTTCGGCACGCCTGACCTAGCGACAGGCCGATATTCGGGTTTGCGGAACCCTTCGTGAAAACTTCGTTTTCATCGCCGTTCAGTATTGCTTCGTCTTTTTCGTCGGCGTGCTGGCCGGGTCCGGGTCGGCTTCTCAGAAGAATGATCACCAGCGGCAGAATGAGTACCAGCATTATCCCCGATAGGATCATGTATCCCTCGCGCCAGCCCAGAAATGCTACTGCTAGCGCCGTAATGGGCACCATGGCTGATTCCCCGACGGCTGAGCCTGTACCTGCCACCGACATCGCCAGAGCTCGTCTGCGTGTGAACCATGCGCCAACGATTTTTGCGACGGCTCCGGGTGATGCAAGTGTGCCGCCGATGCCCATGATTACGAATAAGACGTAGACGTGCCACAGGTCTTGGACGAGAGACATTCCGGCGAGGGCGAGTCCGCCGACTAGAACGCCGCTTGCTGCGATTTTCTTCGGGTCGTATCGGTCGGCGAGCATTCCTGCGACGGGTCGTAGGGCTCCGGTGGCGAGTCCGGCAATGGCCAGCGCTCCGGCTAGCGAGCCTCGGCTCCAGTCGAATTCTTCGGTGACTGGTTTTAGGAATACGCCAAACGAAAAACGTGATCCAGCGCCGCCGAACAGCATGATCGCGGTGCCAAGAACGACGTACCAGCCGTAGTGGATATTTCGGAGTCTTGCGATTTCGTGTTTACCGGGTGATGGGATTCGGGTGGGGGTGGATGGCAGCGCAGGATATCTGATGACTGCGGGGCTTCGCGGGGAATTGCGGGGGCGATTGCGATCAGTTGTCGCCCTTCGAGAACTTCAGGATGAGATTCGAGTTGTCGGAGTGAGACGGAATGAGGCTGATTTGAAGGGATGTTCAATGTTGAACGTGATTGCCACCCGTTCGACTTCGCTCAGGGCAGGCTGGCGTCGGACTTCTCGCAATGACAGCTAAACTTTTTGCTGCAATAAAAAAAGGGGACGGCCGAAGCCATCCCCTTTTTTGGGAGTCTTATTGAACTCTGGAGCTACTTGGTAGCTGCTGAGCAGACGGTGTCGATTACCAGCTGAGCTACGACGTAGGGATCGCAGTTGGCGTTAGGGCGACGGTCTTCGATGTAACCCTTGCCGGCCTTGGCGACCTGCCATGGGATTCGAACTGAAGCGCCACGGTCGGATACGCCATATGAGAACTGGTCGTATTTCTGTGTCTCGTGTTCACCAGTTAGTCGTAGTTCCACACCTGCGCCGTATCCGGCCATGTGGAGTGCTGGCTTGCCTTCAGCACCAAGTGCTTCGGCTGCTGCGGTACAAGCGTCGATCGACTCACGCATCTCGTTGGTCGAGAAGTTGGTGTGGCAACCTGCGCCGTTCCAGTCGCCTGCAACAGGCTTGGGGTCGAGCGTTGCTGAAATCGGGATGCCCTTAGGGCCAAGGAAATCTTCGGCAATTCGGTAGAGCAACCATCGAGCGAGCCACATTTCGTCACCGATTCCAGGAGCGGTAATCGGGCCGATTTGGAATTCCCACTGTCCGGGCATAACTTCAGCGTTGATGCCTGAAATGTGGAGTCCGGCGTCGATACATGCCTGGAGGTGAGCGTTTACAACTTCACGACCAAAGATTTCGTCGGAGCCAACGCCACAGTAGTAGCCACCCTGTGGTGCCGGGAAGCCGTTGTCGGGCCAGCCGAGCGGAGCGTTGCCTTCAAAGAAGGTGTATTCCTGCTCAAGGCCAAACCATGTGTCGAGGCTGCCGTACTGTTCGGCCGATGTTGCACAAGCTGCACGAGTGTTCGTGGGGTGCGGTGTCATATCGGTGAGCAGTGTTTCGCACATGACGAGCTTGTTGTCGCCACCTCGGATGGGGTCGGAAACGACCAGAACCGGGTTCAGAACCACGTCGGACTGATCGCCGGCGGCCTGGTTGGTTGAGGATCCATCGAATCCCCAGATGCCGGGCTCTTTACCATCGGCGAACACCTGTGCCTTCGACCGCAGCTTGGCGGTTGGCTGGGTGCCATCAATCCAAATATATTCGGCTATGTAGGCCATTATTGCTGTTCCTCGTGCTTCTTTCCCTGAGTGGGCACCATGCTGTTTTGCCGGTCAGACCGACGGGGTCTGAGGAGCGTTCCATATTTTGCGCAGCGAGCATTTTACTTGCGAACTGCGTCTTCGGATAGCCAGCTAAATCTGCGCTGGCCGATCATCCACAAACTAAATTATCGGAAACGTGTTTCAAAGGTGTTTCAATTTCGATGAATATCCGGATTGTTTGTGAAATACGACAGAACTCTCACGGATAGATTCGACTCGGGGTTGTTCTGGCCACATAATCGTGGAATGAACCCTGAACATTTTGAATTGTTGAACGGCACCGCTGAGGATCTTACCGCGTGGCACCGCGCTAATTCGCCTGAGCAGCTCGATTTGAAGGGTGCTGATCTTTCGGGTCGTGATTTACGAGGGCGTGATTTCACTCGGGCTCTTCTGGATCGGGCGGATTTTTCGGGTGCGAATCTCGATGAAGCGGTGTTTTCCGAGGCAAGCTTGCGCAGGGCCATTATGGTTGGCGCTTCGATGAAAAAGGTGACGCTTTACCGAACGAACTGCACCGGTGCCGATATTTCTGATGCCGATTTAGCGGGTGCGAATATGTATCGGTGTGTGTTGCGTGAGGCCACGATTACGGGTGCGAACTTTAAGACGGCTGCGATTTTCAAAGTGGCGTGGCCTGAGGGTGTGGACGTGAGGGCGCACGGATAGGGTCGGTCGCTAGGCGACGTTTTGTTTGGGGTGGCGGGCTGTCATTGCGAGGAGCCTGCCCTGAGGTGACGTGGCAATCAGTGGTTTCGAGCCGTGATATGAGGCACTGAGGAACTAGCCGAAGCGGTGAGATGTAGCTGGCTAAGTCGCTCAACCAAAGAAGTTCGACGTGATTGCCACGTCGCTCGTTCCTCACTCCTCGCAATGACAGAAGAGTGCTACCCGCTTAGGCCGCCTGTTACTCGCATTAGGGTTTCTTGTACTAGTAGTTCGTGGTCTAGCGTTCGTAATGGCTCTGATTCGCCTTTGATGTTGCGAACGAGCTCGGCGAAGGTATCGACGTAGCGAGCACGGTCTTCGATCTTGACGATATTGACGCCTTTTTTGTATTCGCCCTGATCTTCTTCTAACGTCAGTCGGATGGTGTCTGCTGGCTCGAACGGCTCCATGATTGCTGAGCCCTTGGTGCCGTACACCTCGAATCTTCGAGCCATTGGGCGTGTCTCCATGGCAGCGATATCGACAGTTGCAAGTGCGTTGGAATACTCGAACACGCCCAGTGTGTTGTCCATCACATCACGATTTTCCGAAGCTGCGTTCTGGAAGAATCGAGTAACTCTGTTTGGGCGTCCGAGTATCCAGACGACCTGATCGAGCATGTGCCCTCCGAGGTCGTACATCACGCCGCCTTTGTGATGCGCAAGGCCTTCTCGTCCCGTGAACTGTCCTTCTGGATTTTTTTCGGGAACCCATGTCGACATGTGCGCTCGAACCTGGAATATGTGGCCCAAAAAGCCTGAACGTGCCCAGTTGGCGATACGTTCGAATCCATCGTGCTTTCGGAACATGTAGCCCATTTGCACCATAGTGCCCTGGGATCGTGCGATTTCGACGATGTGCTCGAATCTCGAGTAGTCATCACCAGCTGGCTTGTCGTAGAACACGTGCTTTCCTGCGGCGACGATCTCTTCGGTGAATCCCAGGCTTTCCTTGTTGGAGCCTTCGGATGCGACGCAATCGATTGTGGGGTCATCGAGGAGTTCGTCTGGGTCGTCCACGAATTTGGCGTCGGCCCACGAGCCCGTATTTTCTACTTGTTCGCGTCGTACTTCATCGGGTTCGTAGACTCCGACAACTTCGACTTCCGGGTGGTCGAGCATTACCTGCAGCACCCCTTCTGCGTGACCGTGCTTCGTTCCGTACTGGGCCATTCGCAGTTTTTCGGGCATATAGATAACGACTCCGGGTTGTAATAAAGGCGAGCACGGCTGGTACTCGTGTGTCGGTACACAAATGTTGGAGCAGTCTACGCCGCGAATCGGAGGTGGCGGGTTGAATCGCCGGGGTTATGTATGCGAAATTTTCAGGTAGTTTGTGCCACAAGTGGGGCGGATTCGAGCCATGATCCCCATTCGTTGGCGGGAATTGCCTTCGAGTATTTCCAGCCTTGAGCGAATTCACATCCCAGATCGATCAGTGCATTGGGGTTCTGTCAGAACTCAGCGTCGGGGCAGAATAACATCGTTCCTCATTTGCTGAGGAGATCTATTAATGTCTTGCCCGCACTGCCTTTCCACGTCCGTTTCCAAGAGAAAACTTCGAACCTCGCTTGGATATCGAACTTTCTACTGCCGAGACTGCGAAAGGCGTTTCAATGAACGTTCAGGTTCGGCCTTCAACGA
>Ga0209089_10000151_pt1 | contig 62256 bp, 32 predicted proteins | sample ArcticOcean_MG_C_FD_187431 | JGI IMG/M metagenome (GOLD analysis project Ga0209089, IMG submission 187431) | Marine microbial communities from western Arctic Ocean - ArcticOcean_MG_CB2_150 (SPAdes) (version 2) | ecosystem: Environmental > Aquatic > Marine > Oceanic | place: Arctic Ocean: Canada...
ATATTGCCTCAAAAGATAGGGTTCCACCGTTGGGTGGTAGGGGGTTTAGATCACCTGCTATCATAGCATGGCTATCCCCGTCCATGTCATCTTTTGGTCCATCTTTCCATTGTACAGTATAGTTGGATAGATTGTATCCTGGCGCTGAGTAAATTTTCACGTTGAAAGCGCCTAGCGATTCGTTCACGAAAATTGTTGCAGTGCTTCCGTACACGCCCCAGAATTGAAGGTCTGAGGGAGGATTTTCAGCATTCAGTTGTCCACCATCCATGATTAGATTACCCTGCACATTTAGTGAAGACCCTTCAACAACTGAAATTGATTCTGAAATTGTCAAATTTACTCCTGCAGGGACAATTACACTACCGTTCATGGTGGAAGTCTGATTCCAATTGGTATCTTCAGTAAGAGTCACTGTGCTTCCATCTGATGGCGGTGTTGCAGCAATTGTTGGGCTAGTAATTGGCAAAATCATTCCAAGCAGCAGGGTAGCAGTCAAAATCACCAATATTCGCTTGTTCATCACGCTGTCCGACAAAGTCATTGAACATGAAACCGCCGCTTTAGCGGGCGAAGGAATACAAACCTCCACCAAAACCGAGGGGTGATGACGTCAGCAGGTACTTTACCATGGGAGCCCATCATCGTGGCCCCCCTTCTCGTTCTATGGCTCTATTTGCCAGGGTATCTATCCAACACAACTGCGATGTTGGGTGGGAAGTGGATTCCTGATAGAACAGGGATCACTGTCTATCCGATTGATGGTGGGAAAATTCATTCTGATGGAAATCGCCTCTTAGGTGATGGGAAAACATGGAATGGTCTTCTTGGGGGCTGTATTGGAGGCGGATTAATTTGTATGCTAACGCATGCGTTAGCAGCAGGTAACGGAATGTATAATTCAGGTCCATTTTTAGACCCCTTGGGTGCCTACACAAGCAGTTCAGAAGATATCCAAAATAGTTGGTTTTGGATAGGCGGTGAATGGGGTGCCTCATTTATCATGGGCTTCATTTTAGGACTTGGTTGCATGATTGGCGACTCAGTTGGCTCATTTTTCAAGCGCCGACGTGGATTGAAGAGAGAAGGCGAGGTGAGTAGTAAGGCGCCGTTACTCGACACACTTCCTTTCGCAATTTTCACTTTCATGTTTGGACTTCTTTTTCTCTCTCCAGCGATTGCAAGTGATACAGTTCTCGTCAAGGGGATGGTAATTCTCCTCATTTTGACTCCAATTATTCACCGTTCTTTCAATGTGATGGGGTACAAACTTGGATTGAAATCCGTACCTTATTGATGGCAATTGATTTATTTTTCATCACCATGTATAGAGATTACACTGAGGCATTGCTTATCGCCTCCCTATGCTACCAATGTGATTGATGGCAGAGGCGACTGTACTGGTGGTTGGTGGCGGCGGCCGTGAGCATGCGCTGACGATGGGTCTTGTTGCTTCACCTTCTGTAGGTGAAGTTCACGTTGCCCCTGGTAATGCTGGCACTTCCCTAGTAGCAACTAATCATCCGTTCTCAGCCGGTGATGTGGAAGCCTTGGTCGGCTTGGCTCAATCGTTAGGATGCGACCTTGTTGTAGTCGGTCCAGAAGGCCCTTTGGTAGATGGATTGGCTGACAAATTAACCGCCGCAGGAATCCCCTGTTTCGGTCCCCATGCTGAAGGCGCTCAACTTGAAGGAAGCAAGTTATACGCAAAACAGACAATGCAAAATCTCGGTATCCCTACTGCAGGGATACACAACATCAATTCCGCTTCACAAATTGATTCTGCGCTTGACGACTTCTCAGCTCCTTGGGTGGTCAAGCGTGATGTTCTTGCTGGTGGAAAAGGCGTGGTCGTCACATCAGATAGAAAAGAAGCAAGTCAGGCTTTATCTGATGGTTTGCAAGCAGACGGTTTTGTGCTGTTAGAAGAATTCCTAAGTGGCGAGGAAGCAAGTATGCTAATCATGCTCGATGAAAGCGGATGGGTTGCCTTACCGGCAAGTCAGGACCATAAACGAGTAGGCGAGGGTGATACCGGCCCAAACACAGGGGGAATGGGTGCATACGCTCCAGCACCCGTGGTTACGGATGAGGTGCGAGAGAAAGTTTACTCAAGAATTGTTGAACCGATGCACACTTGGCTAAGGTCCCAAGATTCTCTTTACCGTGGTTGCCTCTATGTCGGGCTAATGATTGATGAGTCGGGCGACCCCTATGTGGTTGAGTATAATGTACGGTTTGGAGACCCTGAAACTCAGGTGACGGTACCTTTGATTTCTAGTGACCTTTACGAATTACTGTTTTCTGTTGCATCCGGGGAAGTTGGTTCCCACTCTCCTGAATTCACAAATTCATTTGCTTTGACTGTGGTGCTAGCAGCAGAGGGATATCCTGATTCTCCACGCAAAGGATTGCCAATTTCTATTGATGTTGGGATGATTGCCAACGCGGACGGCGGCGCGTTCATCCATCATGCGGGTACAAAGCATGAAATCGGTGGGGAATTGGTCTCAAGTGGTGGCCGAGTTCTTGCTTGCACAGGCATCGGTCCAAACTTGGACGAAGCACGAAATCTTGCATATTCATTGATGGAGGGCATCATTTTGCAAGGTTCACACTACCGTTCCGACATCGGATTTAGAGCGTTGTAGAGGGTAAAATTCCTAGTCTCGGACTACTGCTTTACCCCTTACGTGCGCGTAGGCGGGTGCGCGCTCGTTTGGCAACGGTTAAGAAAAGGGGTCAGGTGGCGGCCACGCTGACGGTCGGAAGACTGACAACAACCGAGGTAATAGAAATGGAAAATGAAGGAAACGCATCTGTGCTACGTAATGTGGCGTGGGGGCTTGCTAGAGCACCATTAGCGGCACTAATTCTGCTGCTAATGACGATGGCAATGTACCCACTAGGTGTAACCTATGATAAAGAGACAGCAATAATGACGCAAGTATTGCCGTTCGTGTTACTCACGATCGGTGCAATGTTCGGCAGTGTGCCACGAATCGTCTTCTCAAACCTCGGTGTGAAGCCTTCTCAGGTCACATTGCTAATCTTTGCTCCACTAGTAATCGCAGCAGCGATTCCGCAGTTGGTTTTAGGAAACACTCTGCTTGGAGTGTTATTCCTAATTTTAGCATTCGGCGTCCACATGTTTGATAGAGCAGGTCGCAACGATGAAGCGAACCTATTCATTTGGGTTGTAATGGGCTTTTTCGCCGCACTTTCATTCGCATCTGTTGCAGCACCTTCTTGGGACGGCACACAGTTTGTGAACGGCGCTTGGCTCCCTGACCTCACAGAGAACTACTGGGGTGCGATGGATGGACACAGGGAAGCAACCGCTTTCCTGTTCTTTAACGGCTGGATGATATCTATGCTTACTGGCGTGCTAGTCACGCTCGGAATACGCGGCAGATTCATAAAACCAAGCACAAAGGGTTGGTTTTCACATCTACCAGAGAAAATCAACAACAAAGCATTCACTCCGTTGTTTGCTGCATTTGGAATTTGGCTTCTAGCCCACCTGCTTTCAGAAGCATCATTCTTCTCATCAACAGAAGTACAGAGAGTATCCAGCGACACAATTGGTGTATGGTGGCCACTACTTACTGGTATCATCGCTTTGCTAACAGCATACTGCTTCGCAGAAAATATGCGAACCCGTGGCGGATTAATCGGTATGAACTGGTTAATTTACTCAACTGGTTCTTTCCATGAAAATGGAATTATAATGAATGGTTCAGAAAATTGGCACTCATATTTCTCCGGAAATAATGGCCTGTTTGTTTGGTTCTTCATATTCTTTTGGCTCAATGTGCTAATTGTGATGTTAAGTGTCAAAGGGAAGTTGGGCGATAGTTCGCCAAGAAGAACCCCTGGCCTAGCCAAGCAATTTTGGAAAGAGCACTGGTATGGTATTACCGTAGGGTCCGCTCTATTGACGGGTTTGCTAGTTCGTGTTGTATGGAATGTACTTCCTTTCATGAATGCTAGTGGTACCCATGAGTGGGACTTGACTGGCGGTTCTGACCCTTGGTACATGATGCGTACCGTTGAATATATTCTTGCTGAACACAATCACTTCATCATCGATATGGATCGTTCTTATCCATTAGGTGCAATCAATCCTCGTCCACCACTGTTTTCGTGGAGTCTTGCTGTTGGTGGCATGATGCTAGCACCATTGCTAGATGTACCAGCATCTGAGGCTGTATGGTGGTCTGTGGCTGCACTTCCAGCAATTTATGGAGCACTAACTGTGCTACCTATTGCAGGCATTGGAAACAAATTCTTTGGGCGCGCTACTGGCGCAGTTGCAGCATGGTTGATTGCTTTGATGCCAGGGCATGTTGGTCACAGCACCTTCGCTTTGGCTGACCACGACGCATTTGCAATCCTGTTCCTATCGCTAGGTTTCTACTTCTGGTTGAAAGCAGTGAAAGCCGCAGGCGATGACAAGATGGTTGCCAACGCAAGTTGGTCACCTGCATATTTGTTCAAAGGTATCAAAGCTGTATTTGAAAAGCGACAAGCAGCCATCGCTAATGCTATTCTCTCAGGAATTGCGTTCTCAACGGTTGCTCTAGGATGGAAAGGATTCGTCTACGGTCTTGGAATCGTATTCTTGGCCTTCTTCGCTCAGATTGTGATTAATCAGTTCCGCAGACGGGACAGCATGGCATTGTATGTTACTGCAATGACTATGATGTTGGTTACATTCATTCTACCATTGCCATTCTATGCTCATATGCAATTGGGATTGGTATTTGATGCCAGTGGATTCCAACCAATGTTCTACATTGTAGGATTCACATTTGCAGCAGGATGGGTATCTGTTTCGTTCCGCGACAAACCATGGCTTCTGGTATTGGTGAGCGGAGGTGCTCTAGCAGGTGTAATCCTTGGCTCTCTTTGGTTGATTCAATTTATTGGATTATACAACGGCTGGGATGTACTCTTCACTGGTGGTTACTATCTGTCAAAGAACAAGATTTTCGATACTATCGCTGAAGCACAAGCCCCAAGCCGAGCAATGCTATTCGCATCCTTTGGCCCAATTGTGGCATTGGCAGCATTATTCGCTGGATTCATTGCGCTTTGGCAAGGCCTAAGCCGCCGTGATAGCAGTAGATTAGTTCTAGCGATCTGGATTTTGGTTGCAGGTGTAATGGCTTGGCGCGCTGGAAGATTCATTTTCAACGCAACACCTCCGGTTGCAGTGATGGGTGCTTGGGCATTTGTCATAATGTGGCAGTGGGTTGGCGGTACAGATTTCGCTAAGGCTTGGCGCAGGGTCGGTATCGGTTCACCAAGAGCCCGCTTTTCCTCAACAACCAAGACCGCACGAAAATATCCAGGTGTTGTTGCAGTTCTGCTGGTTTTCATGTTAGTAGGTGCACAACACGTAACCTATGGTTTAGATTCTGGGATTCCATCAGGCAACTCAAAGGCAAAAGATGTAGATTCAAATATTTACAATATCACGCCTAATATTCTGCGTGCAGAAGACCCAATCTTTGGGTGGTCTTTCTTAGATTCCACCCAGTACGACCCGCCAGGGAATTGTCGCGGGAACTCAAAAGAAAGTAGTTGTTGGTATATGGGTGCTTTTGGACCTGGATTCAACGGCCAATATTGGAATGAAGGTTATCAATGGCTTGAAGAGCAGGATGCAGATGTTCCTTTCGGACAAAGGCCAGCATTCGTATCATGGTGGGATTATGGATTCCAAGCACTAGCTCAAGGTAAGCACCCAACAGTTGCTGATAACTTCCAGTCAGGAATACCTGCTGCTGGTAATATGTTGCTAGCACAAAGTGACCAAGACTTGCTTTCACTTTATACGATGACATTGGCAGAAGGTGATTTGAGATATAACGGTGGTACATTTACACCTGACTTCCAGAGTTCTTTGGAAAAGCACTTTACTGATAGTCAAATTGAGGAATTCCTACTTCTAAATATTCTGGGTGGGGATAATGGAGTTGACATGCTAAAAGATCGTTCGTTCTCAATCAATAAGAAAGCAGGAACAATTGCCCTTGGTGAAGGTCATTTGCTTGACTACAACGGTATGCCAACATCCGCTACAATCTATCGTGTGTATGATAGTGAGCAGCAAATAGGCGGAGATTTCAACAATGAAAATGAAGCTCTGTTGCAATTTAATCAATCAAAGGACCGTAACGATGATGTTGTCAATGAATTTAGTCACCAAGTGATTGGTGATTATTGGTACACAAAAGACATAGTTGAGAGTTTTGATGATGTGTCATCTTCAATCCACAGGCAAAACGCTCGTCTAGCACTAGGCAGAGTTTTCTTGACTACAGTATTGGATATGCCTGAATTAGTTACCTTGTATCACCAATTAACAAATGATGTCTCTTACACAGTTGCCGATTCAGAAGGTAATCCAGGAGATACTATTACTCGAAACCATGATATCCGTTATTTCGCGATTGATAATCGCCTATACCCATCAGGAGGCTCATATCAGAGCAGTGGAGGAAACCCAACTGGAATTTTCTATGCACCTACCACACTTGCTGGTCTTGACCCTGAAACTTACATGAAAACTTGGTATGTTACTCAGAGAGGCAGTTCAAACTTCGTAGTTGATATGACTCAAGCAGAATATGAGGAACAATACAAGAATGATCTCATCCTAAGTCAATCACAGAACTCAGGAGATATTATCCAAGCAGTTGACTTACGAGTTGACCAAGAACCTGAATTCTTTGAAACCATGGTTGCTCGCGCCTATGTTGGCTACGGCAGCCCTCAATTGGGCCTGCCCGGCAAGGTTTCACAACCAGGTCAACACTTTGACCTAAGAGGAACCCAAAACAGTAGTTTGCAGCACGCATATCCTCTTCCAGGGGCTATGATGCCTAACTTTGTAATTGCAAATTGGTATAACGATGAAGCAACTAGTACCACACCTTGGTACGATGCGAATACCGGAGTAAAGATACTCAAGTACTACAGTGGTGCAACTCTAAGTGGTGAAGTCAAATTAGGTGACTTTGGCGTAGTGCCCAAGGCTCGTCTATTGATTGAGCGTGACGCTTACAGTGGCGAAGATATCTTTGATGAGGACCCAAGAGAATACTGGATTCCTATTGGAACAATTGATGCAGACGAAAATGGCCGTTTTGAATTCCAAGTGCCAGCGGGTCACATTCGCGTAACAGCATTCTCTGGATTTGCAGAAGATGCCCAAGTTTTGCGTAATCAAGACCGAGATGCAATAGTCTCGGCGCAAAACGACTTCCAAGAATGGCAAGCATGGTTTTCAGATATTTTAGGCCAAAATACTGGTGAAGATGGTAGGTCAGTTAACCCAATTACCGCCATTCTAACAAATGTCAGCGGCGGCAAGTTACTTGGTGAGATGGAATTCAATGTCACTGGTGCACAAGCCGATACCAACGGTGGTGCGGTGATTTCGAAGTCGTTGTCCATTGAAGCATCCAGTGCTTCAGGTATTGTGACTTGGGAAGGTCACTCATCATTTGATGGCACACCTTTGAGTTCCCATGAATTAATTTTCACTGATATTTGGACAGAAGAAGAATTAGAGCATGTTTGGACAACTAATGGCACAGTAGAATCAACCGATGAATACCCACGTGTATTCCGTGGTGAAGGTGAGGTGACCTTTACAGGCGCAGGTTTGGTAGTGACTGATGGTGAGGTCTTAGTATCTGATTTCACAGGCAACTACACAAGACAAATTGCCAACAATCATTCGTTTACAGGAGTTGGAACTTTCTCTGGTGCTGGTCAATTTGTTGGTACTATCACGAGTGGTGAAACAATCTCAACATGTGTTAATGACACTATATCTGAATCCTCTGAAATATGTACATTGGCAGGTTCCAATCCTGTAACATACTTATTCTCCGGAACTTTTGACGGTACTGGGAAAGTTACTGCAAATGGTTCAGTTGACTACACTGCAACATTATACCGTGAAACACTTGTTGGAAATGGTATTTTCTTTACCGATGGCACCGATGAAAGCCTAGATACATTTGGCACAATCAATGGTAGTGGCACATTCAGCGGCGCTGGTATTTTCAACGGCCCAATGGTTGAGCCCGGTTCATTCCACTTAGTTGATGCTTTACCAGGTTCATACCGAGTGTATGTTGTGCTTCCTAATGGGAATATCACGAGATTGAGCACTCCACTTGAAGTTGATACAACTGCGACGAGTGGCGTTGAATTACGTCTCCCAGGTTCTTGGATTGATGGTGAACTAGTTTGGTTCAATGGAGACCCAATTGCAAATACTGAACTATACTTAACAGAAGTAAGCATTGATGAAGAGGCTACTGAGCCTTGCACTGAGGTTCTATTTGCCCCATGTATCATCTATACTGATGAGAACGGTTCATTTGGTTATGGACCGTTACCTGACGGTTCATACGAGGTCGTAATGGATGCTGATGGAGATGGATTCAACGAATGTGTTCCTTGGAGAACTCCAGCTACAGTCCAATTCTGTGACGGTCGGGCGTCAATTGCTGCTACAATTGACCCGACGAACTTCACAATGGCAAGCAATGATGCTGCGGTCCCCATGCATTTTGACATGGAATTTACACTAATGAAAGATCTAGGTGGCGGCACAGTTGAACCAATTACTGATGAAATTATCAACTTCCATAGTATGCTGTTAACAGAAGATGAATATGTTGAGTCAGTTTATGACAATGAATCTGGCACTTATCGGGTTGAATTACCTGAAGGCGAGTGGATAGCCAACACATCTTCAGATGGCGAATTGATGCTATGGGAAGAATTTGAGTTAACAGAGGACACCACTAGCGTTAGTTGGATTTTAAGGAGAAGCATCAATGTCACCGGACAAATTCTTGTTGAAACCGGAAAAGATGATGCACCAGAAGAAGGAGTTCCTAACATTGAGGTTAAGTTTCAGTGGGGTGGTATTACAACTTCAGTCCAAACTAGTTATGGTGCCGAATCAGGTAATTTCTCAGTATTCTTGCCAGAGGGTGTAGAAGTAAATATGACAACAATATCAATTGCCAATCAAATGTCAAATGGTACGAATTTTATGGTGACAGATGATATTTCACCAGTAATTCTTCGTGTAGAGGCTGGCTTGGCTGTAGATGGCCTACTTTACTTATTTGAGAATCAGACTACCTATACACCAAATATGCCAGGATTTGCCGAAGTACAATTACACGGATATCAGGTTGACAGAGACGTACATTGGTACTTTGATATTGACCCTGAAACGGGACGATTTTCACAGAAGTTGATGATTGGTAATTGGACATTAGATGTCTCAGATGAGAGACTAAATGTTGAAGAAATACAATTGGAGGTATCTAATTCAAACATTGAGGAACTTTCTCGTGTAGAATTGATAGCAATGCCGGATAATGTCACAGTGGATATTTCAGCATTCTTGGATCATTCATTTGATGGGAATAGTAGTAACGGTACTTTTGTGGATATTGATTTCGCATTCGTGCCGATTTCTGGAGGCGGAGTTGGTACCAGACTGAACATCACTGCAGAAGAGATGTCAAATGGTCATATCCTTACTTCACTGCACCCAGGTGTCTACACAATCGCAATTGATGCGCAAGACAAGATTAACGGCTCGGACTTTGAAACCGTTCTTCTAGAGAATGAACTAATCCTTGAACTCGGATTAGACAACACCACAACAGAGTATGCAGAGTTAATCCTAGAACCGTTGTGGAAGTTAGAAGCAACCCTAACTAATCAATCCGGCGGTATTCTAGACAATATAACAGTGATTTTTAATTCGGTCGATTCAGATGAATCATTCCAAATAACTGCAGATGAAAACGGCACAATTTCAGATTACATACCTGAAGGTGATTGGGTGGTCATAGTTGACCGAACTTTGGTTGGAGACACTTACGAACAATTCAGGGCTGCCATTACTGCGGATGAAACATCATCACGAATAGGCTTGACGTGGCGCTCATTGGAATCTGCTGAAGTAGCAATCCATCTGTCGGAAGGTGATACAGGAGACCCATTAACTGGTTTCTCAATGATTGCTAACAGTTCAGATGGATATGGAGAGGTAGTATTACCGTTCACAAATGACCAAGGAGACATGGTAGGTTACCTGTTCCCGGGTAACTGGGTTGTATCATTAAACCGCACCGAATCAATGGATAGATGGGTGTTGGGAGATCAACAACTTGCAACATTGTCTGCTGGCCAAAATGTGTCGGACATCAACTTCTCAGTCGAGCATTGGGTTACCCTTGGTGGCAACCTGTTCTGGGACTTGGATTCTGATGACGAGTACGATTTCAACGAAGGCGTTGAAGGTGCAAATATTACCGTCTCAGGAGGCGGCCTTGACGCACCTGTGAACTTGACGAGTTCTGCTTACGGCACATGGGCATTATTTGTGCCATCACAGAATAATTACACTATTGAAGCATCACAACTTGGTTTCTCTTCAGTGTCAATTGTTGCCCAAGTATCAACAGTTTCTAACTCTACAGATCTTGAGTTAACAGCAGGTAATGTGACCATTTATGGAATTGTCGATTATGTGCAAATGGAAGTTTGGGATGATTTTTCAGATGACGTTGTTTTACTTCTAACACCAGCTTCTGGAATCGAGAGAGATTCTCGAACACCCACGAAGGTAATGGCTAACGATGGCTCTTGGGATGGAGAGTGGACTGCAGATGTTGAACCAGGTGATTGGGTACTTTCTGCTAAGGTTGTTGATGAAGGAATAGTCGGCATATCAGTTATTGAGGCTGATGTCCATGATGGTGCACAATTGAACTTGACTATGATTCAAGGAGGAACCATTGTCATCAGCACAAACTGGATTGACTTTTATGGTGTGAGCCATAATTTGAGTGAGACTAATGTTGCTGGTGCAGAAATAATTGGCTCACCAGAAATAAAGGTGACAATCCTTGGGGTTATCAGTTGGAATGAAACCGTTGACTCAAATGGTCAAATCAACTTCTTGTTACCAGGTGGAGACCTTTACATTGATGGCGTATTTGAGACTAATGAGCGAGAAATGACAATGGTTTACCGAACAGGCTTGACTAGTTCTATTTCCGCTCAACAAGAAGCACCTTCAGCGACCCTCAATTACAATCGTGTCCTAGAACATTCAATTGATTTCAATGTTTCATCAGTTACTGGCGCTGAACAAACAGAAGATGATAACGACGAAGTTACCGCAATGTATGGGAATGCAACTGATTATCAAGTGATTGAATTCACTGTCAACTTAACTTACAACGGCAATGAAGCCTTTGATGAGTATACCGTTGGCACAGTCTTTGACGCAGAAGATGTAGATTACTGGAATATTGAGTTCTACAACGGAACAGATGAGAATGGTACAGAATTATGGAGTGAGTCAACACCTGTCACCTTAGGTTTGGATGGTGAGAATTTAACATCTATTCGCATGCGTGTAACAACAGCTGATGTTGAGAACGCCCAGTCGATTTCTGGCGGTCATATCATCAAACTTCGAACCACCCATTCAACCGGCACATTCAGCGAATATGTTCTGACAATTCACATCCCTCAGACCTACTCAATAGATGTCGTTTCGTCACCTGAAGATACAATCGGTGTTTTCCCCGGTGAAGAGGAGCGAGTTGAATTCGTGATTCAGAATACAGGTAATGGTCAAGATGTACTTGGGTTTGAAATTGACACCACATGGTTACCTGATGGATGGAGTGCCACAGGCCCTAGTGAATCACCTTGGGCCCATGGTGAAGAGCGAACATACTCGTTCACTATCTTTGCACCTGCGGATGCAGATACAACACCGTTCCCACTTAGTGTGATTGTCAATAGTTCTGATGGTACAGCATATGACCCGATTGAAATACAGGTTAAGGCTGCAAAGCCAATTCTGAATTTCGTCATTGATAATACTGGCACATTTAATGGTGAAAACCCGGTTAAAGATAAAAGCAATAAAATGATTGTTTCAGTTGAAAACACTGGTCTTGTGGGTGTTCAAAACATTCGAGTCAATATTTCAATTGAAGGATATGAAGGGATTTACATCCTTTCAGAATCACAGGATATTCCTGCTGATGGTTCAGTTGAATACATCCTTTTCATTAATTTAGATGGTATTGGCATAGGTAAGCAGAATTTCGTATTTACTCTACAGAGTGAGTTCGGTCTAGATTTAGATGCAGATTCTGATGAGAGTATTACAAGATCGTTGAAGGTTGCTACGCCACCACCTGAATCAGTCAATGTTTGGGTTCCACTGCTAATCATTGCTGCATTCATACTCGGATTCTTTGGATTCCGGAGAATGCGTGATTCCTTCAGCGGTCAGATGCCTTTCTGATGAAATATGAGGTTTGCCGGGTTGCAGAACCCCTGACCGAGTAGCCCCAAACGCCGAAGAGTGCATTTAGCACCCCATTGACCGAAGCATAGGTGAGACTGTGATACCGGGTTTGGAGGGTGTTGAATTTCTGCCTGAACCAGAAGATCCGCGGATGCTTTCCACAATCGACCCTGGTGCCCCTGGTTACCCAGCAGAAGCGTATGGTATGCCCAGTGAGATGGACCCACAGGCTTGGAAGGAGGCGGATGCGGTAAAACCAACAAAACTACCTTTCAACCTGCCTTGGGGGTTATGGATGGTAGTAGGTTTGATTGTAACTATGTTAATCAGTTATAGTTCATTAATTGGCTATCTAGATGAGTTTATTCCAGAATCGGAATGGGCTTATGAGAATTCAGGAATCCGAGCCCTCAACGATGATGGGTATAGTGGAAAGGGCGTACGTGTTTGCATTGTTGATACAGGAATAGATACAACACATCCCGATTTAGTAGGGGTCAATCTTGTTGGATTCAAAGATTTTATCGATGTTACTGTGGCCAATCCTCATGACAATGATTTGACACAATCCCATGGCACAATGATGGCAGGGATTCTCGTTGCAAACGGTTCATTCATGGGGGCTGCTCCAAATGTGCAATTGATTGTTGCTGCCGCACTTGGTGCGGATGGTGGCTCAGGCTCAGAGGTTGCTGTTGCGGATGCGATTGAATGGTGCTGGACTGATATGGCCGCAGATATCATCAGTTTGAGCCTCGGTGGGAAACCCGATCTTGTATCTACATTTGGAGGTAGAACAGAGGAAGCGGTCAGTGATGCACTTGATAATGGGATATTTGTTGTAGCAGCTGCTGGGAATCACGGAGGAGCAGGCCAAGATTACCCCGATGTTACAGTTCCCGCTAATGTAGACGGTGTGATAGCAGTTGGTGCAGTTCACCGTAATAATTCACTTTGGCAGTTTTCAAGTTCAGGATCACCAACTAATGCCTCAGGTGAAACTAGAATCTGGCCAAATCAGAAACCAGAGGTAGTTGCCCCGGGAGTCGGGATTCACTCAACCTATGTTTCAGAACGAACTGGGGCAACATGGTCAAGAAGTGATGGGACAAGTGATTCAACAGTCTTCGTTACAGCCGCCCTTGCTTTGATACTTGAGAGATACAATGGTAACCCTAGGCTCAATCAAGGAGACCGCACACCTATCCAATTAGTGAAGGCCGCACTCGCAGAATCGTCTGATGCGGGGGTTTTCCAGGAACAAGGGGAGCACCATTTGAGATACGGGTATGGTTCGCTCAATGCCGATAGTTGGTCAGACGCTGTCGGTGCTAGACTTTGAGAATAATAAGGTTGAAAAACCAACTAATTATTTGATACTTTCATGGTATTTTGATACTAAAGCGCCGGAAACCGCTCTCAAACTTATGATATTTTTAATGCACATTTGATATTATTGCAATTGCAGTAAGGCGTTTTATTATAACTGAAGTGCGTTCTCGGCTGTTTAAACCAAGGATTTGATGTCATGGAAATGAATAACCGAACCACAAGTCTTCTGCTAGTTGCTTTATTCGTGATTAGTACGATGACTGCATTAGTCACTTTGACACCCACTGTAGTAGCAAGTAATGAAACTACAAGTGGTACGATTACAGGAACTGAAATTTGGCAGGGTGGACACACTTTGACAGGTGATGTTGAGATTGCACCGGGTGCGAAATTGATTATTCAGCCAGGAACAACAGTAACATTCCTAAATGGTACATACATAGATGTGAAAGGTAACTTATGTGCTGCTGACACTTCATGTGGCGCTAACGGAATGGGTAGTAATTCCAGCAGGATTACTTTCAGATGGGGCACACCTGCCAACGAATCAGCAACTGGGCGTTGTTACAAAATGATAAATCCATCAACTAGCCAGCCATTATGGAATCCTGATCCTTCTTGCTTTGAGGGGGTGCTAGTACGAGATACAATTGATATCGCTGAAACCAGTTTCAATCATGTTACTGTTGAGAATGCATATGGTATGCCTCGATATGTTGCTGATTTGGGTGAGATTAGATGGGCTGCATTTATTCTTGATGGAGCAAGTCCAACACTTACGGAGATGGCTTTTACCAGCGTCAATACCTCTAGTGTGCTAGTTCTTGATTTAGCGGCCCCAACATTCAATGGCGGGACTTTTGAAGTAGGGACAGACGCAGGGCCGCTCAGCGGCTCCATTGCTGGGAATGCAGTGCAAACTTATGGTGCAGGAAGTCCTAGTGGGCCAGTGCGTTTCCTAAGCCCTGTTTTTACTGGTACTGGGAATGGTTGTTCTTCAGAGGACAATGGGCGTCACGTTCTTTGGTCTCAGAAGTCATTCACTAACATTGACCACGGTGTCGTGGCAAGTGGTGATTATGGCTACAGATTTACCGATTCAGCAGGAATTATTAATTCAAATACTGTGTCGACTGATTGTACAGGAATTGATATCAATGGCCGTAGATCTATCTCAAACACTGACTACAAAGTAAATGTAATGAGTAACACGATTGTTACTGGCGACAATTCGCCATTAACTGTTTACGATGCTGCATATGCTCACGTTGAAGGAAATGTGATGAATGGTGCGGCAGAAGGTTCTGGAATCCAAGTGGTTTCCTCTTCTGGTGCTGCAGGTGTTGTTACTCAGGTTCGAATAACGAACAACATTATTGGACCCATTACTGGATATAACGGGATTTGGGGTGTTGGTTACTTTGACATGACAATTGACAATAATACCTTCCAAGAAATTAATCGTGAACCGGTAGTTGTTGGAGAATACCACTTTCAAGATTCTGGGTGGTCAGTCACTGGACCTGCTCCGGCTAGGGCTACAATCAATGATAATGTCATCAACAATGTTTCAGGAGATTGTTCATCATCAACTGTTTGGGATGAAGATTTTCCCTGCCCTGCTTTCCACGTTTTCCGTGCTAGTGCAACTATCAAGAGAAATATAGTGATAGGAGTAGGGGGCGACGCAATTCGTGCCATTGGTTCACTTCTAGATGTACAAGATAATCAATTTACTGTCGGCGGACAAGGTGCAAAAATTGTTGACCATGAAGATACATTCGCTTCACTAGCATTCTTCTCTGGAAATCAATGGCTTGGCGTTTCTGATATTGTGTACAACATCACCAAGAGTTCTGTAACTGTTCAGTCAGAGACAATCCCATCACTTGCTGGTGGTAATTCAAGTATGCCAATTCAGTTGGTTTGGGATAAAGGAGAAGCCTTTGAGTACAATAATTGGGATAACCAAGTTCTTCTCCCACCGACTACATCAATTCCTCCTATAAATTTCCCCTTGTCGTTACAAGCGGTTAACAATTCTACAGTTTTCACTTTTGCAAATATGTCTGGCTTGTCCCTTTCAAAGATAGAAATTGGCGCGTCACCGAGTGTATGGTCGGTACAAGTTCGTGAGGCATCTTTAGTCCGTATCAGGGCTACTGTTGGCGGTGTAAGAGTGCCAGATGCAACAATTCTGATAGAAGATGCTCATGGTAATGATCTTTACAATATGCAAACAGATACACAAGGATTTGCTCCATGGGTTGCATTGCCATCAGATTTCCATCTTGATATAAGAGGAAATGGACCTAATCCTGATGGATTTGCTGATGATGTAGGTGAAGACTCTTGTGCAGACGGAATTGATAATGATGGGGATTTATTGTACGATTTGAATGACCCTGATTGTAATGCAGGCGCAGGTACTAGAGAATTGTCAAAATACTTCGTGACTGCGTACAAGTTTGGTAAAGGATACCACAAGTCATCATTTAATCTCACAGGAACCTATGAGGATACTCTTGCAATGACTAACCTAAAACCAACAGTGTTTGTTACTCAGAGCGATGGCCACTCCTTTATTCGGAACATCAACTTTACCGGATATGCGTGGGATGGAAATATCGGCACTGGTGTATTTGGAACTGCTCAGCAAGCTCAATGGGAGCAGCAGGGCGCAGTTCAGAGAATAGAAGTCAAGACACCTGATTCAAGTTCGTGGGTTGATGTACGTTATGCTGTTGATGACAGTGGTACAAATGGGGAAGTTACTCGAAATAACCGCCCATTCAAAAACTGGCACTTTGAGTATGATATGGCTGACCAACCTGAAGGAGATTATACCTTTGACTTCAGGGCTTATGATGGGGTTGATTACAGTCCAATTGTCACAAAAACCATCAAATTAAACACAAACCCACCAACAATTAACGTTGCATCTCCAGTTAATGGTTCAATGCATAATTCTGGAACCATCGTCTTTTCTGGCAGTGCAAGTGACGCTTACAATGGCGCACTTGGAAGTGATATCCAAGAGATTCATTTCCGAATGTCAAGTCCTACTTGGGTAACTACGACCACTAGTATCGCTCGCCCTCTTGACTCAGAAGGTAACCCGATTGGCGCACTTTCAGAGTGGTCTTGGGAATGGGACTTTTCAGTCATGCCAAGGATTCGCGAAACATGGACCTTCGTAATATGGGCATCTGATTCTGGTTTTTGTCTAGAAGACATTGACACATGTGATACTGTAACGCTAGAACTTGATATTGACAACAGCAACTCTCCACCAGTTATCTCGCTACTTGCACCATACGAAGATGAAACCATTTCAGCAAGCCATGATACTGTTATTTCTGGAATAGCACGTGATACAGATGGCGAAGTGAGCCGAGTAGAGATTCGTATCAGGGACCCTCAAGATGCGCTTCGTGAACTGCCAAATGCCCCTCCATATGTGACTGTGATACAATCTAATGGTCTATGGAGTGCAACTTGGGATACTAGTAATATGATTCATGATTTCCACTATCTCATCAGTGCACGTTCATTTGATGGCCATTCATACAGTGAATGGATTGAGGTTGAAGTGATTATTCACAACCCATTAGATGCTGATAATCGGGCGCCGGTTTTCAACTCTACAGGTTGGGTAGGCGAGGTAATTATCTTCTGTGAAGAGGGTAGTCAAGCCCTCGACAGATGCGGAAATGGTGGAAGTGTTGTACTACCGCCATATTTCTCTGATCCTGATGGTGATTCACTTGACTACGATGTCTATGATGACCCTGAAATAATTGCGAACAGTGATTTGCAGCATGATGAATTATGCGCAGATTTGATTTCGATTGATATTTTTGGCAAAGTAACATACGACCCTGTTGGAATGTCTTTCCATACTACTGATATTGATTTGTGGTCATGTGAGGGGATGAAATTTATGGCTAAGGATGGCTCTTCCAGTGCATATACAATGAATATTGATTTCACTGTACGGGCTGTTTCATTTAGTGTTGAACGAATAGATGGGATTTCCGAGATTACTGCTGGTGATACGGCTATCTTCACCGGGCAAGGTCGCCCTGGTGTAGAAGTGGTCGCTCGTTCGTCCGTCACAGGTCTTCGTCTAAACAATACCATTGTTGGTGAAGATGGGGTATGGATGATGAATTTGCAGAGCAATAAGTTAGAATCTGGATTGAATGAAGTGACCTTTGAATACGATGGTGATTCAACAGGACAGTCTGTTTCAGTACAAGTTGGTGCTTCTGCTTCAGAGAGTGCATTAGGTTGGGTTCTTTGGGCAGTCTTGGCCCTAGTTGTCTTAGCTGGACTTGGGGCTGTATTCATGTTCTTCTTCGTGGAGTTTGAAGATGAGCCGGAAATTGGAGATATTGAGGCACAAGAAACAGTAGAAGAGGACCCATATGCTTGGGGTAAGGCATCAACGGAGGCAGAGGCCCAAGCGGCTACACCTGCCCCGCCAGTTGCCGAACCACAGCCCACCTACCCTGGTTGGAAGTGGGATCCAGAGACTAACCAGTGGATACCTGAGCAGTGAGATAATTATGACTCAGAAGCGGAACTATTGAATGGGTGCAGGTATCTATTCCATTTGGAGGGGAGAATTATGGTGGTAACAAAACCGGGTGTACAGGAAAGGATCTTGCTACACCTACGTGATTTCGGTGATTATTCAAGCAAGGTTGAAGTCCCATTTGCTTTGTCTCAAATGGGAATCGCAAACGCGGTTGCAATTGCTCGTAGCAATGTGCCTAGGGCTATTGCTGGACTTAAGGACCAAGGTTTGTTGGTTGAAAGACAGACTCACGTCACTGGTGTTACTCGGAAGCGCAAAGCATACTTCCTAACGGATTCGGGAATGATTGTTGCAGAAGAGACTTGGGAAAGACTTTCTAGCCACCCTGTAAGGCTAATTGGCCAAGAAGGGAGCACAAGTAGTACAACATTGGCAAAGGCGATTGAGAGTTCTCCATTTTCTATTAGGGCTGTAGATATTATCCGCTATATGGATGACAACGGCCTTGTTGATTTACGTCCTTTGAATCCAGAGTTAATTGAAAGGGATTTGTCAAAACACGTTGAGAAACAACTTGTAACTTCTTTGGAGGATTTACCTAGATTACGTAGTTTTTATGGCCGGGGTACAGAAGTAAAAACGATGGTTGATTTGCTTGATGCCCGCTCAACAACAATTCTAGTTCCTGGAATAGCAGGAATAGGAAAAACCGCTCTTGCTGGTAAATTGATTGAGACTTTCACACATAAGCGCAATCTTCTATATCACAGAGTGCAGGATTGGGAGGGTTCGAGAGCCTTCCTAGAGGCTTGTGGTGAATGGTTGGCAGCCATTGGCAATGATTCATTGTCAGACTATCTAGCGGCCACTCCAGTGCCAGTAGCACAAATGTCAGTTGACTTGATTGTGGATTCACTCACAGATGTTCCAACCATCATCATAATTGATGATTTGCACAAAGTTGCTGACGATATTCTGTACGCAGTCATTAGAGGATTGACTCAACGAATGGATGACTTAGATGAAACCGGTTTGATACTGTTTTCACGGTCATTTAAATCAGTCGTACCATTGCGGGATGCAGAAGGTAAAATCACCACATTAGTGGTGCCTTTGGATGGATTAGATAGGGATGCATGTAGAAATTTGCTACCATCGCTAGAACCAGTTGATGAAGTCACCTACCAGCACATCTACGGATTGTCTAGAGGTCACCCACTTGTTCTAAATTTGATTAATCGTGGTTCTATTGGAACGACATTTTATGAAACATTGGAAATGTATGTTGAACAGGAAATATTCAGCAAACTATCAGGTGCAGAAAAGCGATTACTTGGTGCACTTGCAGTATTCAGGGAGCCAATGCCTTTGGAAGCATTAAGTGGCCATGATTTAGAAACAGATTACCTCGATGATTTAGTTGAGAAGGGATTGGCTAGGCAGGCTGATTCGGAAATGTACGACGTTCACGATTTGATTCGTGAATTTTTAACTCGTTCACATGACTCTGCTACAAACATGCAATTGCATGCAAAGGCTGTAGATTGGTATCGCACCCGTAGAGAACGGCCTGAAGAACAAATTGAATTCTTATTCCATTTATCTCAGGCTGGAGACTCTGAGGAATTAGGTGAAGCTCTCACTACTATCGGCACAGAATTAGTTCAAGCAGGCCACATGGAATTGTATTCAATCCTAGATTCTGTTGACAAAGATTCTGTTAATGATTCGGCATGGCCGGTAATTCTTGAACTTCGGGCTAATATTCTTTCAATGCAAGGTAACTGGTCAGAAGCCGAATCTTATTACAATGAAGCAATTGAAATGTTGGGTTCTAGCAAAAAGGAGGAATTGATTCGCGCACGGATTAAATCTAGTCTAGCAGATATATCAGTTACGATTGGCAAAGCCGATGAAGCACTTGTATTGCACAAAGAAGCATTGGAGTCATTCATCAAACTAAACGACCCTAGGGGTGCGGCTAGGACTTACAACAACATGGGTTACATCTACCGCCGCCAAAGAAATGACAAGCGAGCCTTGGAGGTTTACGCTAATGTTGAACAACTTTTAGAATCTGAAGATGATCCTGAGTTAGTGGAATCACGGATTAAACTAGCATCTGCATTCCTTGAGATGGGAGAGAATGACAGGGCAAAAGAACACGCATTCTTGGCCCACGATGAGACAAATGAAGGTGGCAGTGCAGCCCACCAAGCAAGAGCCCGAGCCGTGTTGGGTAGATACTACGCCAAGACCGGTGACCGTGAACTTGCACTACATCATTACACAGGGGCTTTGGATGGTCTATCCGAAGAGAGAGATCATCACGCAGAAGTTGAAATCACCTTGTTATTGGGTGAGGTTTTGGTAGATGCGGGACGGCGGGATGAAGCAATGGAATGTTACCGCGATGCTCTTGTGTTGGCTGAATCAAATGATTTCCGTGTTTTGATTGGTGAATTATTAGCGCGGCTTGGTGAAGCCGCTCCAGACCGAAGTAGGCGCATGGAATACCTGCAGCGTTCTCTCACAGTGTTTAGGGAACTCGGAGCAAATGACCGGATGCGTGAGATTCAGTCTAAGGTTCATCGCGCCCTGATGGGATAATCGCCGCCTAGAATCCGGGCTGGTTACTCGTAATAGTAACATTATTTCCTTGAAGTAGCACCCATACCCTTTCCAAACCTGCTAATTCCACTTCACCACTATGGTTGGTGGCACTAGTTGCAGAAATATCTCTTCTGAATACTAGAGTTTCACTTTTATCTTGCATCAATAGGCCGTCATCATCTAATACTAAACGTAATTGAAGATTTATCGCTTGAGATAAGAGTAATTCAACGGGTTCAGCATAGGTGACATCACCGCTCTGTCGGCTAGCAAGGTCTGCTCTTTCAACAGCTTCTGCTATGGAGTCCAAGTTCTCCTCCATAGCCTGTTCTAACCATACATCCCCTCGCTCATCTTGAAGGTCCCAAGTCCAAATACTGAATACTGACAGGAATGATAGTCCAAGCAAGAAAGTTAGCACATAACCCAATTCAGTGGCTGCTGCGACAGTGTCACGCATAAATTCTGAATTGCGTCTCATATAATCAACTCCGTATGGACGGATATCTGACTAAGTTGTAAATTGAACATGATTGGTTCGCCAGACGCATGGTAAACTGCCTCTGGACTGGAATGCGTCAATTGTACCCAGCCGACATAATCATCGAGTAAGTCAATGCGGCCGGGGAATGTCAACCAGTCAGCACTGAATGACAATTCTTCCGAAGATTCGGCAGCAATTGCGGCACCGTATGGGCCATCCCATCCACGCCTTATTTCATGTGCCATAACAGATACTAACTGAACTCTCTGGTCTAGTGAAACTGTAAGAGCGACTTGGCTATTTCCGATGGTAGAACCATCCGAGGGCATAGTAAGTGGGATTGTAACTGCTAATCTAGGTCCGGGCCCTTCTCGTGCGGGTGGAAGAACTAGCACATCAGCCTGATACTCAGGATGATTAGTTCCGACAAATCCCCCACGATAGCCAATTTCCATGCCGGAAACTGAACTTTGGAATTCATAGTTTAAGCGAGGTAAGTGTGCCCCCCACGCGGCCGCTAGTGAATGATGTGGTGCTCCATTTCGTGGGCCGATTAGAGTAACTCCTACACCCAAAGGATGTGAACCATCTTTCCATGCTTCCTTTACAATTGCAGTACTATGGTGAGAAAAGTCTGCCCAAGGGAAGTCTAGTTCAACCCAACCTGAAGCCCAGTATCCAATAGGTAGGCACCTCTGTTCACCATCTTGGCGAATTTCCATCATACCATCGTCGCCAGCAACAGAAATAATTCTGAATGGAGCATCATTGAGAAAGTCAGTTGAATTTACCACGGTTCTCACTAAGTTTGAAGCAGTTGGAGAAAGAGTTGCTAGGTGACTTCCTGTGGAATCGTTTACAGTGATTTGAGCAGATTGACCCGCTTCAAGGTCTGCTATCAAGACTAGAGATGTTTCGGGGCTAGCAGGCTGAATCAGAACGCTTTCGTCTGAGGCTGATGTCGGTGTCGCGTAAGAGTGTTCAAGGCCACTTGAGCGGCCAGTATCAGTGGCCGGAATCATTTCAAGAGAGCCGGTGCGATATGAGTTACTGGCATCTTCTGAAAGCCAATGGACTTGCACCGGCCCAGTGGATACAATTTGAGATGATATTGCTGGCCATGAAATCCGGATGGAACTTTGAGCAGAAATTGTGTTGAATAAACCATCAATCTGAACAGCGATTGATGTTGTTTCGGGATTTTCAATTAGAATACTGCCCGCTGCAGCAGGAAGAGTGTGGCTAATTCCTAAGCCACTACCGCCATCATCTGGCCACACAGTAGCGCCTGTACCACTTCCCCAAACCATCATCAATCTCGCTGGGGTACTGGAATAAACAGTCATTACATCACCTGCTGATGTGGTAAAATCACCATTCCATGTTGCGGGTGAACCTGTACTGGTAGCAGTTCCAGAATTGGAATTAGAATCCCAACTAATTGTCGTTAAATCAGAACTAACAAGATGAAGACTAACAGATCCTGTGGGCATTGGGATTGTCCATGACCTACCTTTGCCATCCGTTGGGGAGACCAAGTCAGGCTGAACCATCGTGACACCTCCACTACCTCGTAAAAATATCACTTTCAAAGGGCCATCCGATTGTAACCAACTTTGTCCAGTTGATTCAGTAGACATTACTGAGCCAGGGATTAGGGAATAGGAAGTACTAGAGCCTCCAGATGTGTATTTTACTATAGTCTCGTAAAGTGGCTGTTGAAGGGTAGTAGCAGGGGTTGCAAGAATCGTGCCATTAATACTCGGGATTCGGTAATTCCAAGTTGCGTCTTTGTTTGCTCTAAGGTCAGAAAAACAGGCTGCAGATACTTCACTTTCAGAATAACGGATTCTAGTTTTGTCATCTAAATCAAGTAATCCATCAAGCCGTAAACTACCACCATCAACGAAGGCTACTGAATACCATGTCCCTCCAAGAGCTAAGTTCCAACCAAGTTCCCCCGTGTGCGGTCTGAGTTGTAAAGTTGCAGAATCTCCTGGCAAGCCATTTTCGGAGATTCTGACGGTTTCAGCAGCCAAATCCTCCATTTGCCCTGCCATTGCCTGCCTTTCTACTGAGCCGTGTTTTTCATTTATCAGAGGGGTGATAGTAACCATCATGCCAGCAATGATGCCAAGCACGCCTGCAAACAGTAACACTGTAGCGATAGAGGCAGAAACCGCTTCGTCGTCAAATCTGCGCCGCATCAGTATACCTCCACCGATTGCAATATCACAACAAATTGGAATGGTACATCGCCTGGTAGCACAGTTATGCCGTCAAGTCCAGAGATGCGCTCGTATGGCCCAAATCCCTGGTACTCGTTAATTGAGGCGCCTGCCAAATAGAGAGTGTAATCTCCGGTCCAGTGTTGGATATACTGAGGTGATATTGATGGGTCACCTGCAATCTCAACCTGAACGATTAGATTCCTCGCTTCACCGTTAAATAATTCCAGTTCCCCCTTGGAATCAAGGTGTACGTTGGTCATATGTCGGCTCGCAGAAGCCGTAATGTCAAGGTCGAGAAGAATCAATGAGACTCTTGGTGTTCCATCGAGTAATAAATCTGTATTGAAGCGAGGGAATTGCTTGACTGCAACGGGATGATTTGGCAATTTCTCAATTCTTGCTCCGTTGACTAAATCAACTGAAAATTCACCGTCAGTTAATATATTGTTGAGGCGAATTCCATCAATCGTGACCTCTACGAAACGATGTGATATTGTTCCGTGAATATCTTCTACTTCAATGATGACATTACCAATTAATCCGGATACGGTGAAATTATTGGTGTGATTTGTCATTGTGAACGTCTGTGTTGAATTTGAGTCGGTGACTCTTACAATTGATGCTGTACGGTTGAGACTGGTGACGGTGAGCAGGTCACCATCAAGGCTGACAATAGTTCTGTCACTACCGCCGAGGTCTGCTTGAACCTTCCATATTTCAGCATCTTGTAATGGGTCCATTGACCGAGAAAGTTGAGCATTTTGTTGCACTAATCCACTACCCTCAGGGGTTTGGGCAGCAATTAAAATCCTGTCATTTAACTGGGTCGCTGCTACTGTGCCGGATGACCATTCGCGATTGTCGCTAATGTCCTCTAGAAAGGGAGCGAGTAGTACAAACACGCTACCTATCACAGTGACGACCATGGCTAACAGCATGGTGACTCCGAGGATTTCGCTAACCGCGTCCTCGTTATGGCTCCCGCTCCGCCTCACAGATGTGACTAAACCTCCCCGTTCTTATGGCTTCGCTGTGGATTACATCGCCGTAGGCGATATTTTCTATCTTGCTTTGAGTGCAGAAATTAAGTGCTGTTCATGTGGGTTTTGGTAGAATTAAATTGCTTGAGATCTCCAAGCACTACGATTTATATTAGCAATATGAGGACGATTTGTTCTAAATCACCTGCATAATTTTGTACTCAAATAGGAATTTTCTCAGACTCTGCTTGGCCTAAATAATGGGAAAATTCCGGGCCCTCTTGGGTGCTAATTGAGATGTCTCCAGTAAACACTTCATCAATCTCCAATAGTACCTCGCTTTCAGCTAAATGTGGGGCATTGTTTTGAGCACTAAGATGGCTCAAAACGATGCTACGTGTATGGCTACCCACAACATTTGACAATAGGTCCGCAGTTTGACGATTAGATAAGTGGCCACCTCGTCCACCAATCCGCTGTTTAAGGCGTTCTGGATAAGGCCCATTCCACAATCGGTTCGAGTCATAATTTGCCTCGATAGAAATGTGTACACATTCAGACATGTGGCGGGCTAATTCATCATTCCAAGAACCAAGGTCAGTTACTATTGCGGCTCGCTCACCGCGATGGGATGCAATGAAGCCGACATTATCGGCTTCATCATGGTTAAGAGATACTGGTAAAATACTCAAATCACCACCAACATCAATGCGTGTTAGCGGCTCAAGCAAACGGCATTGGTTAACAGGATCCATGCCCATACGTGCACAAGTCTCGAAGTTGGCCCAAATTTCTGTGCCCCACCTTTTTTGGGTGATGGTAGCGCCTCTTGAATGGTCAATGTGATGGTGGCTAATGAGGATAGCATCGAGATCTTTTGGAGAGATTTCCAGTAGTCCTAGGCGCTTTTCTATTTGTTTGCCTGAAAACCCGCAATCAACTAGAATTTTTGTCTCATCAGTGGCAATTAGAGTGGCGTTCCCTCCAGAGCCAGAGCCGAGATGAGTGATTGAGAGTGTCATCTAAGCAACCGGGGAGCGCGGTCATCCCTTGAAGAAGCCCCCTGTACTCAGTCAAAGAGCCAGTTTTATTCACTCTCCATTAGTTGCCAACAGAGCAGTTCTGATAGTGTTCATACCCAAGAGTCACTACTTTCTCTCTCTAGGTTGAACATTTCAATAAAGTAGGAAAATATTGACATAAGGTGATTTTTCAAAACATAGCACGAAGCCTTGTATGAACTGTGCTCCATCAGCATCATAAGGGAACCCGTAGGGTTCTCTCGTACACAGCGGACGCTGTAGGTGATACCATGCGCAGAAAACAGACAGTTCTCTTCATCACTTTGTTATTGATTGGAAGCCTTGCTTTTCTCTCAATGTCAAGACCATCTTCGGAAGTTGACTCGGTACACCCCGACGATACCACTGGCGAAGGGCCGCCAATAACGGACACAGATAAAGACAAGATTCCTGACTTACATGAGCAAATGTACAGTGTTGACAGAAACATCACATTGGATGATGCAGTGTACACAATAAGTGGACTTGATTACGAAAATGCTTCTGATAATGAATCTGACTTTGATAATGATGGCCTAAATTCTCTAGAAGAATATTGTTGGCCATATGACTTGGACCACTGTTTTGTTGACCGTAAATCACTCACAGGAATTCCTCCAGAACTTACTGAGTCTGGGATGCGAGAGTTCCTAGACCCAAGACTTGCGGATACCGATGGTGATGGACTGCCTGATGGTTACGAAATATGGATGTGTATGCGAGAAACGGGTGCGAAAAATGAATCTATGGCTTGGGAGTGCGATGGTTTTGACCCTTTGAACTCCCATGATGGCCAAAATGACTCTGACCGATGTTGGGATGGTGAACTTGGTTGTGGAGATGGATTTGACGTAGACCGCGATGGAATCATTGAGGTGCATGAGTGGTATACAAATGCCGAAGAATACAATTACAACGCACCGGATAATTGGACCACTGAAATTCATGGGCTGCGTTGTCTTGAGTTGATGGATGCTTGTTCTGATAATGTTACAAGGCCAACTGGGTCACCTGGTTGGCTTGGAACAGACCCATTACGCAATGATAGTGATTTTTACTATTGGTCAGGAAGCCGCGAATTAGCAAAGAGTAGTCGCGGCGATGCAATCCCAGATGGTTGGGAGGTATTCTTTGGACTAAACCCACTGAATGAATCTGACAGCCTGCTTGATAGTGATTCTGATGGCTGGGACTTGAATCGAGATGGGATGATAATGCCTGATGGTTCAAGAGCTACAGTTTACATTGGTGAAGCCTATTCTAATTTAGAAGAATACTATACTTTCATTGATAATGGGACGTGGGTAAGAGCCGGTCTCAAATCAACTCTTCTCGGCGAAGTTGATGCCACGGTATCAATGTATGACCAAGGCACTAGCCCAAGAATCCTGCATCATGATGTGCGTTCTTTACAAGCAGATGAAGTCCTTGGCTTGCTATATGTTGGCACCAAGCGCGGTTTGACTATTTTTGAACCGAGCACTGGTGGTAGTTGGGATTTAGCCCTTCCACCCGGTGGTGAACTTTTCGACATGTTGTTGTGGTCTGACCAAGGAGGTGAACAGAGACTAATTCTTGCTACGAACAGAGGAATTGAAATCTGGACTCTAGATGGCAATGGATTCCTCGACCAAAATGCTGGCTTAACAGGCGTTGAAATGGAGCCAGTCAATGGTCTGTATCAACTTGATACCGGCTCGGGTAATCTTGACTTGTTAATCTCTGGTGATGGTTCTCAAGCATGGACATTAACAATTGACGGCTCAGGTCAAATCACTGATTTGAGAGAAGCCGAAACTCTCATTGAAGTTTTAGAAATTGAAAATGCAACAATTCAAGCAGTTGCCCATACATCTGTGAACGGCGGTGCTAAGAAACTCTACGTTGGTACCGATCACGGATTCTTAGTCGCAAGTACAGAAGATGTAACAGGCGATTATCCTGCTCTCTGGATATTCAATGAATCAGATGCAGAAAATTATGTCCGCCAAGCAAACCCCCAGAATATTTCACATTCCGCAAATGTAAGGACCCTTGTATTGGATGGGCCACGTCAACCCGATGGTACAATCTCTAGCACCCAGACACTGTGGGTTGGGACTGCAGGAGGAGTGCACCAATTTTCTCTATTAGATGAGGCAGACCCTTCGATAGCCTTCTCTAGAGACCGAATGCAGAATGATGAAAATGATTTAGAAGGTGCCAATGATATTCATGCGATTTTACCACTTGGTGATGAGATATTAATTGGTTCAAGATACGGCACCTGGACTTTAGATGGGGACCACGCAAGAGCATTGGGCATTGACGAACAACAAACAAGAATCCCAGGATTTGTTACTGAACTTTTAGTAATGGATGTGCTTGGAAATGATACTGTATTTGCTGGTTTATATCCTGGCCGATATTCAAACCGCATGCTAATTAATCCGTTTAGCAATGACTCTGACCTTGATGGCATGCCTGATGGTTGGGAGAATGCTCACGGGCTTGACCCCACAGACCCATTTGATAGGGATGAGGACTTAGATGTGGATGGCATCAATATCAATCCCTATGTGGATGATCTGATTGACCATAACTGGACAAATCTAGACGAATTCCGGTATATCGCTAGCACCCCAGAAGGGTGGAATGGTACCGACCCAAGACTATCAGATACCGATGGAGATGGCTTGCTTGATGGGTCTGAATACTGGGGTTGGTTCTATGACGAGACTAACTTCACTTGTCACTATGAGATTGGCGAATATGTGTGTGATCAAAGTGAAGGTGATGCAGCAGCTCAGGTATACGCAGTAGGCTATCCCGGCACTCAGGCTAGTGGTGGTACTGACCGCTCAACTGACCCTACAAATCCGGATACAGATGGCGACGGAATGCCTGATGGCTGGGAAATCGCCAATCGCCGATGGATTGGAACTGAATTCCATGGCGGAAATGAATGGTCACTCGACCCTAGAGACCCTACAGATGCGATGGAAGATGCAGATAGCGATGGGCTGTCTAATTTGTGTGAATATCAATGGGAATTGCTCTTACAAGCAGCATTAGCAGATGGATTGCCTGCATTTGGTGAGACTGCAGAAGCTGCGGCGTCTTGGACAAAGATTGACCCTAACAATCCTGATTCAGATGGGGATAGTTTACCTGATGGTTGGGAGTCAAGATATTCTTGTACATGGTTAATATCTAACATTGGTATCAATCCCCTAAATGGTAGTGATGCATTTTCAAATCCAGATGGTGATGGATATGACGCAAACCATGATGGGATATTGCAAGGTGAAGAAGAATTTAGTAATTGGATGGAATATCATATTCGAGATGAACAAATATTTGGTAATTACACCGAAAGTGGTGCCCCCTTGCCTGATGGTTTCTCTACAGCACTTTGGAACGATACGTGGGTGTCTAGCGCTTCAAGACCGTTTGGCGAGTCAGTGAGTGTCTCCACCATAGTGAGTGTGCCAGGAATGCCCTTGACTGACCGTGGTTCTGCAAATCCATTGGTCGCAGATACGGATGGTGATGGAATGCCGGACGGATGGGAAGTTTGGTTTGCGCGTTGGGATACTTTTGATTCCGTATGGACTTTGAACCCAGTCAATGAGAGTGATATTTTCAACGACCCAGATGGTGATGGGATGACTAATTGGGAGGAATATAACAGCATTGATGCTAATTTTACTGAGACCAATAATAATCAGACATCTCCTCAATATCACCCGTTTAAATTAGGTAATACACTAATTTTGACCCCTTGGAATCTTGCTGTCGGAACCCCTTCATTTGGCTCATATATTTCTGCGGAGCAATATACAATGAGTGGTGCCACATGTGACCCAAATAATGCCGATAGTGATGGCGATGGCTTGCTTGACGGCATTGAATTGCTATTTACTCAATGGAATTCTACATTTGCTAATTGGTCGCTAAATCCGCTAGTCGCAAATGATGGAGGTGGAGATGGTGACCAAGATTCACTCACCGACCGCCAAGAATTAAATTTGACTTACGAAAATCCTCTCAACGGCGGTCTTGCACCACCAGATGCACCTAAGATGTGGGAAGAAGCATTTGCCCTTGAACCTCAGAATTTCACAAGCAGAGTTCAGTCAGTTCTTGACAACAAACTCGGACGCGCATTTTTGGCCCTTGAGCAACATTCAGAATGGGTTTCAACAGGGGTAAAAAGACCACTTTTGGCAACTCTAATTGGTATCACCGACCCAACTAACAATGATACAGATGATGACGGAATGATAGATGGTTACGAATATTGGTTTACTGAATGGGATTTGGATGGAAATCGATGGTCAATGAATCCATTGACTCAATCTGATATTGATGCGGATAGCGATGATGATTCTTATGACTGCAACGAAGATGGCGTAATTCAGATGAGTGAACGTTATACTAACCTTAGAGAATACGAAGCTAGAATCTATGGAAAGGAATCATTGCGTTATATGTTCCCACCCGGTTATGGTTTGGTTGATTTTGGAGATGATGCAATTGCTGCTCAAATGAGTGAGAATGGATTGAATTGGGAAGATGCAAGACAAGTAATTGTCAATACCTTTGCCTCCAAGGATGTAATTAGTACAGAACGTCTTGCAAGAATCAATGCCGCATGGAGTGATAACTTCAACATTAGCCTCATTGGAATCTCGGACCCCACTCACCCCGACAGTGACATGGACGGCTTACCCGATGGTTGGGAATTTTGTTATGGCGCATATCAAGAAGTGATGCCTGTGAATGAATATCGCTGGACACTTAATCCGGTTAACCCGCTTGATGTTAACTACGACCCAGATGAGGACGGCTGGTTTGACAGGACTAGTCAGGATACGCCCGCCGAGCAAGGACGTTGGGCTAATCACGCCTTTACCCCTGGTGGTGTAGCAGACCAATATGCACCTGGTAACAACCCAATGTTCTTTACTAACTGGATGGAGTATGACAATGGTACTCGCCCAGACCTCAATGATACAGATGGTGATGCAGTAAATATGGTTCACGTGGCCAACTCAGTTGACCCAATGTTGACTGATGATTACTATCGAAGTTGGGATTTAACCGATGGCCGCGAGGTATTCAAGTATGGTAGCGATGCCACCGATAATGATACGGATTGGGATATGCTTCCTGATTGGTATGAATTGAAGTACGGCTGGAATGAATCCAATGATAATTGGTCATCATATCAGCAGGTTGAAGTTGTTTGGGAACAGTATTCAATTCTTGGCAGCATCGCCATGCGTCCTTTACACAATAATGGTGGGCTCCTAGAGAGGCCGATTCTAAACTGGACGTGGGTTACATTTGACCCAACAGACCCAGCCGATTCACTTGAAGACCCCGATAGAGACGGAAATTGGGAATGTAGTAATGCTGGATGCACTTACACACCCTACAATAATTTCCAGGAGTTTTTCGGTCTGACAAATCAATCAATCACCTCAGCAACTTTGGCGCGAGCAACCCCGGTAACTATCGCAGGTTCAGATCCGCCAATTCAAATCGTGCCAATGGAATGGTGGGAATTACAAGCCGCATTGCTAGCAACTGGTAGGGCAAATGAGTACGATTGGAATTATCTGAGAATGTTCAGAATTAATCAGCTTACAGATGAACTCTATGCATTGGTTATTGATGACCATGATACTGATTATCTTACTATCAACGGTTCCGATGACACACCCATTGTGAAGGGTGATTGGACAGCGGATTGGGACCGCGTTTTCGGAGACCAATATCATATGCCAAACACCGGTTTAGGTGAGAAGGTGTATGGTTGGTGGTTGTTAGATTTTAATGGCGACATGATTGCTGATGGAACCAATCCAATCAATTGGGATACCGATGGAGATTGGCTCAATGATTGGTTTGAAATTGAGAATGATATGCTGGATGGAATACGTGGTAATGGACCATCGCCAATTCGATACGATGACCGAACTACTAACAATGGTTGAAGGCAATTAAATTTGTATATTTTTGCTCTTTGATGTTGGTAAACTAACATTTGCATTTAGTTCATTTTCACTCTTGAATCGGTAGTAAAAATACCGCATGATATCTGGCCGTAGGCCAGAGTCACCTCAGACCGAATGGGGGAGATTTGATAGGTGGATAGATTTTGTGATAAGGTGAGGGAACGCTATGTCGGGTGAAGTAAACAAGAGACACATTCCATCAATGCTGGTTTTGCTTTTTCTTCTTTCTTCGCTGGCTCCCCTGCTTAACTTCACAAGTGACAATGCTGAAGCATCTGGTGGGACAAGGCACGTTTACACCTTTACAGATGGTTCAATTGAGGCAGTAGCACTCTATCAAAGTGGCCAAAAAGCAACAAATATCAAAGTTTCACTACCCAGAGGTGCAGAAGTCACTGCTGTCGAAATGACCCTTTCAGGGGCATCTTCAACAGGTTGGAATCAGATTCAACAAACCTCTAGAGCAGATTGGATGGTTGGAGATGCTGTTGATACAGACCCGCGCTCTGATTCAATATCCCTAGGTCTTGCATCTTCAACCCTAAATTTTTCTTCGCATCAAATTGACGAAACACCAACTTCTGGAAATGCTTGGAACCACAATGGCTCTTTTTCAATTCGCCAACCTCACACATCCAACGCCTCAGAAACAAGATTCCATCCCCAGCGAACAGTTACCTCGCCATTTGGAAATCAAGGTGCAGGTGCGACTCTGAACTACCGCGGCTGGACTTATGTTTCGACATTTGCTTCAACCACACTTAACCAAGTGGTGAAGAAAACATACCCTAACAATCTGAGTACCGCTTCCAGCGTCGCTATTGTTGAAGGGAACTGTAACATCCCCTCCCCAACAGGCTCAACCTGGGGTGCATATTATGGGTTCAGGGATTGGACAATCGGTGATGACGAGAAGTTGTATGGTATTCTTGGATTGAACCGGCAATCTGCCTCAATTAGTGAATTGGTGATGGTGGTTTTTGATATCCGCTACGAAGATGTGTGGACCTGTGAGAACACTTACGACCTATCGTCAAACTCTTATGGGCCATACACTGGGATATCGTACGATAGAAGTCGTGACCTAATTTGGGTTCTTCATTCAGTGAGGAATACTATAACGCCCTACACATTCAACCCCGATGGCTCCTTTGAGAGGGACACGGATTTACAATACTCTTACTTTTCTAATTATAATGAACAAAATGGATTGGTAGCCGACAATAATATGTTCTTCTTCAGAAGTCAATTTAATTATTATCAAGACCGATTGGAAGCTTATGCAATCAGTGGCACATCCACAACTCTTGCAAAACAAACTGGCGAGCGCTCTATCAGTGCTCGTGGATTTGGCCTCTACTACGATGGTTCAAGGCTGTCTTTGATTGATCACTATATGTGGTCTGCACGTTATTATCGTGAATATGGGACAGGTTGGGCTTATCCGATTTCACCCCAACCTGGGACAGCAAGTTGGATATCTGAACCAATCGTTACTAATGATGACGTGATAATGGCAAATTTAGAAACCTCATGGTCAGCAACCTCAACAGGTGACAGAGTTGATTATTGGGTTAGTGCCGACAATGGTACCCACTGGGTCCAAGTCACAAATAATGAGACCGTTCATTTCTCAAATCCCGGCAACCACTTGCGTTGGAAGTTACAACTAGTGGGTGGTACTGCTGTTTCATGGTGGTTATCAATGGAATATGGTACCTCATATGCAACATCTGGGTCTTGGACCTCACCGAAGATACCAACGGGTACTCAAGTAGGTACTCTGCAACCTCAATGGACAGAAACCACACCTGTAGGTACCTCACTAAGTGTCGAGGTTAGCAATGACAATGGCTCTAATTGGCACTCTGCAACTAATAATCAGTTGATAGAATTACAATCACAAGGCTCTGCTCTAAAGTACCGTGTCAATTTTTCAACAACCGATACGGGGATTACTCCACTTCTAGATGCTTTCACACTTGATTACGAAGAAGGATACCCCTCAGCAGTTCGACTTGATATTGGCGATGACAATACTAACGAATACATTGGCACCGGTCTATTGAATTCACCAATTGACCTCAGTGGGGCCGCTCTCGTTAGCGCGTTTAACAGCCATATTATTGACAATGGAGAAGGTGTTTCAAATGTCACATTGGGGCTATCAGCTGGATCACCAGGGCGAATCAAAGTCTCAAATCTTGATATCACATACCGTATGAACACGCGCGCTCTCAGTGCTGAAATTGAAGGCAACATCTTGGTTCCTGATGGGGATACACGTGTGTTACTCGTCAGAGTTGCTGAAGGTGATGAAGCAGATCGCATTACTCAGGTGCAAGTTGAACTAATGGCTAATGGCCGCAATAATTCAGTCTTGCAGTGGCAGAGTGGCAATGTCTGCGATTTAGTAAGTAACAGTGAAAATTTGGTTAGATTCGATGCAGGTAACTGCTCATCATCTACAGATAGTAATGGATTCCTTTCATTACTTTTCCCAATTGAATCTACTTGGGAATGGAATGATGAAGCAGATGTTGAAGCAAGAATAACAGTTGATGATGACATCGGCCGCCAAGTGAATGGTTGGATAACCGATGACATGGATATTAGAATTGAGAACGACATTGTCTTACTTGACTTAGGAGTAACTGATGAAACAGGCAGGGTACTTGAAGGAAATGATTGGATGCGAGGGGGACTGCAGATGACATTCCAAGGCGGTATCGTTTTCGAGGGTACGACTTATACTCCACATGCTGGCCAATTTAATATTGAGTTGACGGGCCATAATTTATCGATGAACGGGATACCAGAAGAGCCTGAGAAGCAGTACCACATTGAGCCAAACCCCAGTCATGGGCAATACTCATTGACAATTACTTCACCGATTGAGTCATCACCAGGTGGGATGCTTTTCCGAATAAAGGCAGTGAGTTTACAAAATGGTTCAACATACATCAATCCCGAATATAACTCCGTAAGAATTGTTCTAGATGGCAATAGCCCACTCGTGATAGATGCAACTCCATTAGATGGTTCTGAGAGGCATAAGGGTAATCCTAACCAACCAGTAAGAATAGTTGTGCAGGACTCTGTTGACCCACCAACTCTGCTCACTTTGCATTACTGGCGACAAGGTCAGGACGATTTGAATTATGATAAAATCCCAGATGAGAATGAGTATACTACACTTTCATTGAGGACTCCTGAGTTACAGGCGGGCGGACTGAATATTTTTGAAGGTCTTATCACAGATTCTATGAATCACCATGGAGAGAAGGTTTCCTTCTTCTTGTCTGGTGCTGACGCACAAGGTAACGTGTTAGCGATGGGAGGTGGCCCTGTATGTCTTGATGACGATGCACCTTGTGGTGATCTTCCAACCCAATCTCTTCCCGACTGGGATGCTGATTTGGTGACCTACACAATTCGAGAAGAATTTGAACCAGCGTTAGTGCTTGATGGCAATTCTACAATTGTTGGCCACGATGATGCAGCCCCATTACATCCGGGAACAAAATACACAGCGAAATTGAGGGTTTGGGATAATAATGGCTGGAATGACATCGAGAGTATCAAGATGGCACTTGGTGATGATATTAATGCTAATGAAACTGCGATTTGGGCTAATTTCACCAAACTTTCTGATGGCTCACTGACAATGTATCTTGAGTCAGGCGGCGATGGTTTAGCAGTTTCAAACCTGTACAGTGATTTCACTATAGTGAATGACACAGCACTTGATTTGGATATTCAATTCCAATTAACATGGTTATTCCCTGAAATTTGGGATACTGATGGTGATACAACATTTATTCCAGTTATAGAAATCGCTGACTGGCCTTGTCTTGATGGTGAAGATATTGCTTGCTTTGAACATCGTAGTGGACTTGGTAATGACCGATGGAGTTTGGATAATGACCTTCGCTTTGACATGGCCCCTGGTCATTTCACTGCAATTGACTTAGCAACTGGCAGAAATCTGTACACAGGTGGAGATGAACAGGCGACAATAGCGGCTGGACAAGTTGTCAGAGTTAACGGTCGAATTCTATTCAGTGAAGATGAGACGCCTGCTCCGGAAGGCGCCTTTGACATCGTTATTGGTAATCTTGAATTGGAATGGCGTGCGGTGCCAAGAGATGACGGCGAATTCACCAGTGACATTCTAGTTCCAAATGTAAGAAGCGGACATCTTGATATGTTGGCATGGCTAGAAAATTTACCTGGTCTTGCTGCTGATGAAAGCGAAGAACAGCCAAGAATTCTGTTGGAAGTAGATGGTAATTCCCCCGTAATTAACGCTATCAGTCCTTCGGGGGATATCGCAATTACAGATGCATCAGAAATTGCAGTTTTCATTAATTCAAGCGATGACCATGGCTTCATCGCCCAAAGAACTGCAGTATTGCACTACAAGGTGAAAGCGGGGCAATCCGAGGTTTCTAGGGGCTCACAAGAGTTGGGCACATTACTAGAGCAGTACGGCTATGGTCACTGGACTGGCGTGGTTGACTTAACTGATGGAGGGGTTACTGAACTCTTGCCTGGATACACAGTTGATGTTTGGGTGACTGGGGCAGACGCTGCAGGGAACCCGTATGTTTCAGAAAACAATACCGAACAAACCCCACTAACACAATGGCGAATTATTCGCGTAGGACCGACCGTAACTCTTGTTGACTTGGATGTTTATTGGTCCGATGCTACACCTCAATCGGGTGATAATGTTAGTTTGTTAATCAACGGTGCCAACGAAAATAGCGAAGAGGGAACTCTTACCTTTGCGTTGCAACAAAAGACCAAAGATGGCGATTGGATAAATGTCAACAATGGTTCTACTGATGCATTATTACGAGCCAATGGAAATTTCTCTTCAGAGATTTCAATCAAGACATCAAAGGTTGAAGAAGAGACTGTTGAGCGCTATCGTCTGATAGTAAAGGATGAACATGTCATTCTTGACCGTATGTCCCTTGACCCATTGATAATTCAGCCGGCAGTGGCTCGAGATGGAGCGGCTATATCAGAGCAGTTTACTGAACAAACAGGCACTGTTCTTCTCTACATTGCATTAATTGTAGCTTTAATCGCTATTGTTGTGTTGATAACAATGAATAGGCAGTTAACAAATGAGGACCTTGATTTAGATCCAAATGAACAGACTTTGGCTGTGGTAGACGATATGGATACGCCACCACCACCGCCTGGTTTTGATGTTGATGCTCCGCCCCCACCTCCACCCGGATTTGACCCCAATGCTTCACCGCCACCACCAGATGGTTTCGTACCAGATGTTCAGGAAACAGTGGACAATTCATCGGTACCTGAGCCAGCAACTGATTCACAAAGTGCTGGTGTTGATTATGCAGGATGGACCGATGAGATGTTGATTGCTCAAGGCTGGACACAATGGCAAGTGGATACTTGGCGTGCTCAACAAGGTGGTGTTGAGCAAATTCAAACAAGCGTCGATAGTGAAGTGGAGATTGAACAACCAGAGGTACAAACCACTGAAACCATTGAAACTACTGAAACCGCTGAAACCGCTGATGAGCGGACACCCAAATCAGAGGGGGTACTTCCAGCAAACCATCCAGCAGCAGATTACAATTTTTCAGATTCGGTCCTTGATTCGGTAATGCAAGAACATGGTATTACTGACAAAGAAGCATTCATGACTCATGCGATTGATTTTGATAATGATGGCAATAATTACCTCACTGGTAAGGAATTAAAAGAAGCCGCTAAGTCCTTCACAAAGCAATAATTCAAACAGAATATGTTTTGGTAACTGAAAGCATCGCAGTCTGATATGCATCAAAGATTGACCATAGCCAAATCAGAGGCCAGAGTAAGCAGAACAGAAGTGGGATTTGTAACGCAAACCAGTCAAAAGCCTTGGAATGCTGGCGATTAAAATGCTGCCCAAGGAAAAAGAAAGGAATAATCGCTAATCCTGTGGCAATTAATGGACGCAATGCCCCCCAAGGGCCAACTCCACCAGTAATCTCACTGATGACAACCAATACCACTTGGAAGGGCGTATGCCAAGTGGGGGAATTCTCTAATTTCTGGTGCAAACGTTGGCGCACGCGCTCAGAAAAACCTTCACTCACACTTACTCCTCCGGGTCGTACATATTGAGTTCAACGGTTATTTTTCCCTCTATCTATTGAATTGCTCTATCTCCAAGCCATCGCCGATGAGGCGGTACCAGTACATGGCGAGTAAAAGGAGCCCCGCCGAAACAGCATAGATTACTAGATGGAAATCAATGCCAATTCTAGTTGCAATAGTATCTGGTAGGACTGAGATTCTCCAACCGATAATTGCTGAAAGTAGTGAAGCGATTACGAGAGTTGCTGCGCGGCGCCTCTGCGCCGCTTCTGATTGGTCTGAGAAATCCTTCGGACCAATACCTAATTTTAGTACCATTCTTAACCATAATGGTAGCAGTCGTTTGAAATCGTTGAGAGATTGGGAACATATCCAAAGTGCTACGCCACTCCAAATTAGGATGAGGTCACCTTGTGACCACAACCACTCTGTTGGGTTGAGTGTTGGAGCAATATCGGCAAGCCCGATAATAACAGCGAGGAATCCGATAGCATAAATCATAGCATCTGCTAATAAAAGTCCAAAATTAGCAGTAACTTCGCCTTGAACGCTCTCAAATCGGGCTCGTGAATGCTCAAGAGATAGGCGCTCTAACTCGTCCACAATATGTTGCAAGTCAATCGGTGACATAATGGATACCCCCCCACCGCCCCCATTCAGAGCGATTGTGAGGCTTAGTCATGGGTGTCGAAGTATGGTTAACAGGGTACGAGCCTTTTGGTGAGCATCAAACCAATATTTCACAACAAATTGCCGAAAGTTTGGCTGATTTCAACGGCGTTATCTCAATCGGGCCTTCATCTGGTCCAATGGTTGCTGAATCACGTGAAATCGAAGTTGAAATCAAATCACAGATTCTAACTGTTGACAAAGCGGGTAGCGAATTAATCGCCTCAAGTATTGCTGAATCTGATGCGGTTCTGCCACAAGCTATCATCCATTTAGGATTGGCAGAAAACCGAGATATTATTTCTTTGGAGGCGACTGCATTCAATGAGTTAAATTTCCAAATCGCTGATAATGATGGCCGTAAAGTAACATCGGAAAGCATCACAGATTCGGGCAATAACCTATCACATTCGACTGCACCAGTGAATTTGTTGATGGCTGAATTTGGCGATGAGGAACTAATAGTCAAGAGTCAAGATCCTGGCCGTTTCATCTGCAATGAAACTTATTTCAAGACCCTCCAATCGGTTGAGCAGAATGATTTGAGAGACCGAATGAATCGAGTAATCCCTGTACTATTTATTCACCTACCTCCGGCAGATAAAATCCCTTTACAAAGCCAAATTTCCTTAGTGAAACAGGTTATTGGGGTCACGGTACAGAGGCCGGAGATGCAGGTTGTAGGCGGCATGTTGAAGGATGAAAATAACCGACTTTTAGCAGCGCGTAGGTCAGCCTCAGAATACATGGGTGGTTTCTGGGAATTCCCCGGTGGCAAGGTCGAGAAAGGCGAGAGTAAGGAGGACGCGATTAGTCGTGAGTATTACGAAGAGTTCGGCTGGTCAGTCAAGCCTTTACGGGTTTGTGAAGAGTACTCGCACGCCTGGCCAGAAATGGTCGTTCACCTGACCTTCTTCTTATGTGAGGCGAATGGGGATTTACCTCCGGCTGTGATGACATCTCACGATGAAAATCGCTGGCTTTCTGAGGATGAATTGATGGATGTAGAATGGCTTCCACCAGATGTTGAATTTGTTAAGCGAATCAAAGAGCGTGGGATTTCAAACCTGTAATTCTGATAAATGAAGTGGCTAAGATTTAATTTTTTATAGAAAGTTTCTTAATAAATTGATTTTTGATGAATTCTGTTAAGGGTGGTTGTGTAATGAAGGGGAAAAATAAAAAAACCACAAATATCCATTCAACTTACAACAGTCCAATCATATCAATTGAAAGTTTTTTGGTCATTGTTATACTAAGCCTCTCCATTTGGGTGTCCGCAATAAATGATCAATTCAATCAATTAGATAATGACATTAGAACGGATACTTCAGCCCGGGAATCCACAGGAGTAACTCTCTCAAAGTATTCAGCAGCGGCTGGAGGGATATTGGAGGTTACTGCTACTGTCACTGGCTACCAAGGACAGGATCAGGGTGTCGTATCTCGCTATGATATTTGGGCTGAGACCGGAGAAGAGATTTATTACATCGCTAGAAACCGAACTGCATCAACTAGCGAAATCATTGTATCGTGGCTGATTCCGACCTCAATACCGACTGGTAGTTATAGAATATGCACAGACCAAGAGTTTCCTCATCAGCCCTATTCTTGGCTTCCTTCTTACTCAGAAAGTTGTTCGTCTTCTTTCTCGATTAAACGCTACGAAATCCTAGTTTCCTATGAGAACCCGATGCCCATCCCTGGCGAGGAGTTTCGAGTTCATGCTTTAGTTTCCAGTGCTTTGGATGGGGCTCCTGAATCACCAGAATCTGGTGGTTGGGAGATAGAATACGCGACTATTTCTGCAGGTGTTTTAGATTCACAACGAAAGACAGGTATATTTGGAATGGGATCTGATTTGGTCTTCACTTTCCTACTGCCGTCAAATATTGTTGAATCACAAGGTATCAATATTCAAGTTTGGGCAAATGGTTCAGGTGGTGATCAGGTTGAAACAGTGGAAAGAGACATCAAAATAGGTTCAATATCTGTTAATGTTCAGAACCCAGCAAGTGGGACTGTTGTGGTTCCCGATGACCCCTTTATTCTTTCATTGAACAGTTATCGACATAGTTATTATGATTCGTACCCTGAAGCGGGGATGTCTCTTAATGTGGATGTAAAGCAGGGTGATGTCACAAAGAGAATTTTGTCAAATGTGCAAACGGATGGTGACGGTTATTCTTCAATCATTGCGACTCTTATTTCTTCAACCGATATTTCCGATGGTCCAGCAACAATATTCGTTTCTTGGACGGACCCTGCAGACATGTCAATACGTAATGTTAGTTCAGCAATTTTCATCTCAACAGGTACGTTATCTAGTAGCGGCGGTGGGATGGGCATCGATTTGACGGCAAGAATATCAAATGATGGAAGTGAGCCCGGAGATGTGGTAATGCTTGTTTTAGAAACACGAGATGACTATGGCATGCCACTCCCAAATTGCTGGATTCAATATCAAACAATGCGCACTTCATTAGGCCACGACCTTCACGCTGGAGTTTGGCAGACTGGTCGTACGAATTCGTTAGGTTTACAATTCTTGAATTTCACAATCCCTTCAAATCTCAATCCTGCTGCAGGTGATTATAAGATTAATGTTATCGCTTGGAATGAGACGGGTGTAACTGATACAGCGATATATGATTTGCAAATAATCAACCCAGATATTGAATTAATGACTACTGCGGTTTACTGGCTTCCTGGTGATACAATTAAGATGGAGGTTGACTCAACAGGGATGGACGGAAAGTTGACTGGTTTTTGGTCTGTTGATGAGTTGGATTTGGAAGGCATTATTGAGTTTGATTCTGGTACTACTGGTACCTTTTCTTTCACTGTGCCAACTGTGATTAATGATGATACCTTGTCAATCGCTGTTATCACCTTAGACGCTAGAGGTAGTATTGAATCAGATAGTCACTATATTCAAAAACACACCGGAATATCAGTTACGGCGTACCAAACCAATGCTATTCCAGTTGGTGGTGGTAAGATTGATATCGCTTATTCAATTACTCAATTAGATCCCGAGAGCCCGATAGAATATCCAGTAAAATGGCATGCGATGTTATCTGGTGTTGAGCACAGTGAGCAGAGTGGTAAAGTTAATCAGACATCTGGTACAATACAAGTTGATATTCCTGATACGGTAGAGAGTGGTACATACATACTCATAATTTCGTTTGACAATGCAGAGGAGTGGGGTAACTATCAGATAATTGAAGTGCGATCCGAAAGCGATGGGACCGGCATTTCTGGTGCCTTAGCTTCAACTAATGATGCGATATCACCGTCTTCCCCAATAATATCTGTTATCGCTATATTTCTTGGTTTATTAGCACTGGTTCTTTCATTCCGCAGCAGGAATAGAAGTGATAGAGGAGTCCGCCTTCAATCCCAGAAATTGGCTCCTGACACAATTAGCACACCGAGCCAGACACCACCACCTCCTGTTGATGCTAAAAGTGTTCAGCATCAAATACCGACTCAACAATCAATTGAACAAATGGCTATTGATAATCAAACGCCCCCTCCCCCTAACTATTGAGCGATTAAACAATTGGCAATTAATCATTCATTTCCAGAGGGCTATGTTTCGTCAATCCATTCGCTAACTTCACCATCTCTGTGCATTGACCAATCATCACTGAGTGAGCGGGGATATTCATTTCTACCTTCATGCCAAGTTGATTCCTCTATCCAAGCCGCTAAATTGTCGCCACGAATGGTGACATCAATTGTACCGCCAAGAGACTTTTCGTCATTCAATACGAAGGCGACTTTGCTTGATAACGCGGCTTGGCGGGAAAGCGAAAATATGGTTTCATTATCATATAGATTGGCGCCCATCGCATCCAATGCAGTATCAAGAATTCTCAATTCGGAAATACGTTCTAAGAATCTACTTAGGTCAACATCTTCAAATTTCCACTCTACTACATTCTCGGTGACGGGGAATTCATTTTCATTGAACTCAGGTGGCTCAAGTTCGGGGAAGAGCGTTCTTAGTGAATCAGCAACACTTGGGGCGTGGTCAGAAGGCCGGATAGCCGTGCAAACCAGTGCGTAAGGTGAACTCATCAGTAGTTGCGAGGGGTGCTTAGATGATGAACTCTATCGCTTGAGCAGTGGCAAGATTGACAGACATTAGCCAATCAGCGTGGTGTGAGTCGGATGCCTGAGCCGTACGTTGTCACCGTAGTTCCGACCTTTCAAGAGGCGGATTATATTGAGCGTTGTCTGTTGTCATTGATGGCTCAGACCTGGCCTGCACAACAACATTTGATTCATGTTGTCGATGGTGGTAGTGATGATGGGACTAGACAAATAGTTGAAAAATTGGCTAAAAAATCCGCTGCTGAAGGCGGCCCAGAAATTTTGTTATTAGAAAATCCAGAACGATTTGTCGCTGAGGCTAGAAATCTTAGTCTCAAACAATTGCCGGATGAAGCAACCCATGTGCTTGAGATGATTGGGCACGTTTGGGTGCCACCCAAACATATTGAATCCCGCATAAGTGAATTTGATGATTTAGAAGAAGAACTAGGAGCAGATGGGGACAACATCGCTGGGATTGGGACTCTTGTCAAAGAAAGCGACCAACCTCTGAAGTTGGTCGGGCGCTGGGTAGAGGCGACTCTACAGAATCCCTTAGCAAGTGGGCGGGGTCAATTTTCTCAATTTACAGGCTGCCAGCGCACCACAATCCCACCCTTCACACTTTATCGCCGAGCCGCTTTAGATGCGGTTGGCGGGTGGAATACAGAATTCATCACCACACAGGATTCTGAACTTAACATGCGTCTTGACAGCATGGGTTGGAGCCTGTGGCGCTCAGACGCATCCTATTGCCACATGGCAAAACGGACTTCCGTTGTCGGATGGCTCCGATTTGGCCACCGTTACGGATTTTGGCGTACTAAGCATTTACGAAAGACCCCTCAAAGAGCATCAATTCTTGAGTTTCTCCCTTGGATAGGTTTGCTCACTACTCTAGCGTTGTGCTGGTCGGGTTGTATGGTAGGCGCATACCCGGCTTGGCAATTACCAGTCGCCGCCTATTCTGTTGTCCTAGTCCTTCATGGGTTATTGGAATCCTTTACGCGTTCACAAGCAAGTTTGATTATTGGAGTACCAATAATGCTGTTCCTACTTCACACAACTTTCAGCATAGGCTTACTTGATGGCTTGTTGAGGAAAGGCCGAGCAGCAAAAGACAGAGTCGCCGATTAATTGCTGCAAACTTACTCAGCAAGTGTGGGTAACATTGAACCCATATCACAGGGTCCAACGCCTTGGTAGACATGGCTGATGACGACAAGAATAGCCTAAATTCTTGGGCGGTTCTATTGGTTCCTTTAATTATCGCAGGATTAATTGGTAGAATTATTCCTGCAGTTGACTTGCTTCTAGTTGAAAATTGGCAAATTGGTGCATACTATGGCGTTGCGGTTTTAATCGGTTTTGTCCTGTTCAAACGTTCTCGCAGCGAACAAGACCACGAGTTTCACAGAGTTAAGAATATCAAAAGATTAGGAAAGGACTACAAGGCCGAAGACCGAGGATTATGGGGCAAGGCTGATGCCGCTATGGCCGGTCTTGAGAGGGACGCAGAAGGCTATCAAGCAAGTGATAAAGACCTCATTCAAGGCCAAAAAGTAAAGGAAATTATGAGGGAGAAGCGTACTGGTGAGATCAGCGATGATAAACCCAAAGAAGAGGTGCAAATGTTCCACGATGAGGAGCATGTCAAACGCTCTTCAGCACGTATGTCCGGAGATAATGACCCAATGGCACAAATGTCAGGTGCTGCTGTAGAGATGATGAAAGCAGCTGGCTCAGGTCAGACTAATGTTGAAGACATGATGGCTCAATTAAATGCTGAAGATGAGCGATTAGAAAAGCAGAAGAAGCCAAAGCCACAAGCAAAGCCACAGCCTAAGCCCGAACCAAAACCAAAACCTAAACCAAAGCCCGAAGTTGGAGGCGGTCAGATGGGTACTGCAGGAATTAGCAGAGAGGACAAATTGTTTGATGACCTCGGCGCATCAATTGGAGGCGGCAAATCGGTCGGTAAGGAGACCAAGATTTGTTTGGACTGTGGCGCAAGAAATGCTGTTGGTAAAGCGGCTTGTAGCAATTGTGGCTCTTCCTTAACCTGATGCTGTATTCATTCAGTATGATGGTCAGATTCAAAACAGGTGGGCAGTCAGCGACCACTCGGTGATGGGGTCATGACTAAGCGAGACTACTACGAAGTCTTGGAAGTTAGTCGTAATTCTAATGATGACGAATTGAAGAAAGCTTTCCGCACATTAGCACGGAAAAACCATCCAGACAAGAATCCAGATGATGCAGAAGCGGAAAACCGCTTCAAAGAAATTCAAGAGGCCTACGCGGTCTTATCAAACCCACAACAGCGCCAAAATTATGACACATTTGGACATGAATCACCTGGTGGTAATCCATTTGGAAGGAGTGGTTTCCAAGGGGTTAACATCTCAATGGATGATTTGTTCAGCGGCGGATTTGATTCAGTCTTTTCTCAATTTTTTGGTGGAGGAGGGACTTCTGGTCGTCGCTCATCAAGAGGCAATGATGTTCTCATCAGACACTCAATTAACATGGAGATGGCGATGGTAGGCGGCGAGACCGAATTAGAAGCGAAACTTCTCGTCGTTTGTGACACATGTAACGGTCGAGCAGCAGCAAGTGCAGAAGGGGTCAAGACTTGTGGCACATGTTCTGGCCAAGGCCAAGTAACGCAAAATCGTAAGATAGGGCCATTTATTCAACAAATGGTTACCGATTGTCCTGAATGTAGTGGTACAGGGAGAAAAATTACTGACCCATGTGGCGATTGTCGTGGCCAAGGTAGGGAGAAGAAAAAACAAACAATTCGCTTTGGAATTCCTGCTGGCATTTCTGATGGCACTCGTATGAGAATGGGTGGGCGAGGTGAGCCAATTCGTGGCGGAGGTGGAAACCCTGGTGACCTCTATATCCAAGTTCATATCGAAGACCATGACTGGTACGAAAGAGATGGCTCAGACCTTCTGATGGCTCTTCCATTAGGCTATCCTGAATTACTTCTTGGTACAACCGTATCACTGCCACACATTGATGGTAAAGATATCTCAATTGATGTGCCTGCCGGTTCAATTCCTGGAGACACATTGGAGGTGAGCGGCCGAGGATTTCCTCGAGCACGAAGTCGTGGGCGAGGTAATGTAACAGTGTTGTTGAAATTGTTTGTACCTTCTAAACTCTCAAAGAAGGTAAAAAAGCAGATTGAGGGATTGCGGGATGAAATCGGGATTGATTTAGAATCGGTAGAGGATTTAGTCCGCAAAGAAGCAAAATCAAGACGCCGTATCAGATGATGCTTAACTCAATTACAAGCGAACTTATTCTTCTTCAGAGGTTGTGAGTACCGCTTTTGTTGGAACTGCTGCAACTGGTTTGCCACCGACTAATCCGGATAGAATCAAATCAAATCCTTCAGCATCTCCTTCCATATCGATTCTTAGGAAACGATTTGTTTTGGCATTCAAATCCCCAAGGAAAACCTCATCACCATCAAACAATGATTCGGGGGTGACTGATGTCACAACCCATTCAACGCCTTCAACAGCCTGAAATCTGATAGCGGCTAATGACCACTCTTCAGATAGCAGTCTAAGACCTACTGTGACTGACCGTGAACCCTCGTTTGCAGTCAATCCCCAGACAATCAAGTCAAGCGATTCAGTTGTATGACGTGTAAGTGGCTCTCCCCATTCCGTGACCAAGGCATCCCAGTCTGTATCAGCGAGTGATTCAAGCGCGTGCAGTAGGGCATTTGGGTCCATCACATTATTTGGGTCAGCAGCAATTAATCGCTCTCGCAGGCGATTCAATCTGCGCTTTTCATGGGCTTCAATCTCCATTGCTCCACCAGACCGTAATCGCCAGTAAATCACAACAAACATCGGAGATAATAACACAAATCCGATTACGATGTAAAATGTCCCAACTTCATCGGACAAATCAATCCAATTACCATCATTTGGCTCATCTACTTCAGGTGTTATCCAAGCCCAATTAACTGTGTACTCGACTTCGCTAGTGATATTTGATTCAACTACCAAAAGGTGACGTCCATGCGGCAAGTCAAGTGTTGTAGTCGCTTGCTGACCTTGCATTTCGGTCAGATTCCAAGAAACAGTAGTCCATGCGTTGTATGCAGTAGTGTTGAGTTGCACCAGTTTGAGCACACAAGTTCCGGGGTCAGATTCAATTGTGGCGGTCAACAAACTTCGATATGGGTGGCCTATTTCTCTCTCAATGAGGTACACATCGCGCATATCTGCACCACCAATGGTACCACTAGTATAACCAGACTCCGATTGCATAATCAGCCAGTCCAAGGTATCTGCTTCACCGTTAGGGTGGCTGTCTGAGGCGTCTCCTGGCGTAGCACCATCATTGGGTCCAAGAGATGTGATTGTCAGAGTCCAAATTAGTGGTTCACTAGCGTTGGTAAAAGTGATTGCCGCGGCATTTGCACCGGTTGGAACTGTAAATTGTATGCTTCCGCTGAGATTTGATTCATTATGGACGATGTTCCAAGTGCCGCTCCTTGCTTGAAAGTAGATATCAGCGTCGCTAGTTAAAGTCCATTCAACGTTAAATTTACTGCGCGAGCCGGCTTGTAATCGGATGGTATCTCCTCCATCATCAGATGTTGTGAGATGACCTGATGTTGTCCCATCTGCGAAGGTAGGGGCAATCCAAGGCTGAGATGCGGTTTCCCCAAACGATGTTTCAAGTTCTGCTGAATGGCTTGCTAACCGTAGTGAATACAGTCCTTCTTGACTACTCGCAGAGTATACCATGACCCAAATTTCATCATTTGACACTTCAACAAGCAATCTTTGTGGGGGATTGGTTGAGCCAGCCATGAATTGTTGTTGAGAAATTAGTTGTAGGTCGTCAACACTACGGCTCCAGATTTCAATAAAAACATCACTAGAAAAGGCTGAGAATTCAATTTCAATTACATCACCTTCACTGGCATTTAGTTGAAAGGTATCAGAATCTTCAGCGGAATCAATAGTGCCATTCCACCAGACAGCTGAATCATCTATGGTGGTGCGGTCAAGTTCTCCACAATCACTGAGTGAGTCACAGCCAGCCATCTCAATAAGTGGCCATCCTGAAGCATCTTCTCCGGGGTTGGGTATTTGTGAGGGAGAGTCAATAAATTCTCCATTTTCAAGGTCAAAGAAGATCCGAGAAACGAGCAATGCTTGGTTAGTCAAACCGTCGCGATTAATTTGAATTGTTGTTAGGCCAGCACTCAGGTTCCCACTTAGTTCTAGGTGAAATCGGCCTGAGGTGTTGAATTCAGACCCCCAAGAATCTGTTACCGTTAGATTCAACTCTTCACAATTGCTTTCTGAGAGACAATCAACTGAAATCCAAAACTGACTTTGCCGAACATTCATTGTCTCATTCCAAACGGTTTCGCCTTCAACTAGTTCAACGTTTGAGGTGAGGTTTGGCAATACATCTGAAGGTAATTCCGAGGGGGTTGGGATGCTAGAAAGTAGCATCACAATCGCAAGTGTGCATGCGAGGATTAGGCGGCTCACATCTGCATGGCGCGCCCCTCGGCATTTAGAATCATTCAATTATAGCGCATAGGTGGCGCCCTTCGTGACTGATTACACGCTGGGCCGGACGGTGGCCGAAAGGTTGCGTCATGCGCGCATGATTGCTCTAGGTGACCGCAAGGCACCATTATGCACCACTCCGGCCTTAATCGGCACTGTAAATGACGATTCTCAACTTAATATCAGCACTAATTTGATGCCATTTGTGGTTGATTATGATAGCAGTTCTCTGCCTGCAACTATGACCATAACTGGCAGAGGCGCGATGGCGATGCCCTTTGACAATGATTCTCCTAAATGGGTATGCAAAATGAACCATGTTCTCCCACCTTCTTTGGAAGATTCGGATACCGGAGTTAGAGGACGTTCAAATGGTGGTCTTATTTCTCTGTCATGGCAAACACTGAGACACGATTCAGAGTTGATGGATTTACCAGAACAACCTGAAATTATTGCTTTAGTGGATGCTCTTCAATTAGCCAATCATCCCGGCAAGTTGGTCTCTGCTTTGGCGGTTCTGAGGACCCATTTCCCCTCGTCTCTGCTATGGTGCCCTGGTTTGGGTGGTCCAGATAACCTTGCTCTGCTAACTTGGTTTGGCGTAGATCTACACGATTTTACGCGTTCTAGGCAAGCAGAATCATTGGGCTTTTTACTCACTTCGGATGGGGCAAGAAGGCCAGCTGAAGAATATGATGAAGGTTCTGAGATTGGAGCGCAGTACAATGAATGGAAGCGTGAGATTTCAACGGTAAAATCCGCACTGAAGAATGGTAGTTTGCGACAATTAGTGGAAAAGCGCTCTTTAAATTCGCCAAAACTGGTTGAGCATCTTAGATATCATGACGGATTGATGCGAGAACAACTTAGTGGTGAAGGTGAGATCGCAATTAATGGTGTACCATTACGTCGATTTGTGAAATATGGAATGAAATGGCGCTGTCACAGCCCAGTTAGTCGCCAAGACCCTCTCATCGTTGATTGGATACGAAGGATTGCTACAGATTATCAAGCGCCTGCCGAGCAATCAGAAGTTCTAGTGCTGTTGCCGTGCAGTGCTCGCAAGCCATACTCAATGTCTCAATCGCACAGACGATTCCGAGGTTCACTCCGTCACCGTCCACTGCACGAAGTAATTGTGACTTCACCATTAGGCCTCGTTCCCCGTGAACTTGAGGAATTATGGCCGGCTTCTCACTACGATATTCCGGTCACCGGAGAATGGGACGGTGAAGAATTAGAGATGATTCACAAATGTGTGAAATCACTTGTTTCTAACAACGGCTACAAGATGCTCATCAACCATAGTGGAATTGACTTTGACAGTGATGAAATCGGCGTCGAAATTGTAGACACTAGGCAGGGTGAGGGCGCTGGCTCGCACGACGCCCTTCACAGGCTCAAGCAAGCATCAGAGGATGCTGCAAAGAAATATCACCCTGATTATCGGATGAATGAAAAGCAACATTTGCTCATTAAAATGAGAAGCATTTCTCGTTGGCTACACAATAATGATGAGTGGCTCGAAAACGCCCATGTTGGTGGCAAACCTCCACGTTGGAAGATTCTTGAAGGGAAACAGCAGTTAGCAATGTGGCATCCTCAAGATGGAAGATTTGCATTTCCAAAGGGGACTTTACCAAATTTAGCAAAGTGCGGCACTCTCTCAGAAGTTCATTTACAGGATGGTCCCAAACTCGAAGGGGATATTTTCTCACCAATGATTAACAAGGTCAAGGGTGACATTAGAGTAGGCGATGAAGTGTTGATTTTCCGAGCAGGAAATCTTCTTGGTAGCGCTCGTAGTGTGACTGCTAAGTGGGAGTATTTTGGTAGTCCTGGCAGGGTTGCAAAGACCAAACACAGGCTGTAATGCCTCTCATAGAGAGGCGGAGCGGTTATGAATGGGCAGTAGGTCGGCGGCTCGCTCAAGGTGTTATCATGGGACGAATGCACAGTGGTGGAAAGGGTCGTTCGGGCTCAACTCGCCCAAATGTTAGCGACTTACCAGAGTGGTCTGAACAAGACACTTCAAGGGTTGAGTCACTCATTGTTGAATTAAATGAACAGGGTAACTCTAACGCTATGATTGGCACGATACTTCGTGACCAACACTCAGTCCCCAGTGTAAAACTCCTACTCGGTAAGACCGTCGGCGGAGTTCTCGCAGAAGCGGGAATGACTCGAGAAGTTCCTGAAGAATTGATGAACATGATGCGCAAGGCACAAGGTATCATTGACCATTTAGACAACAATCGCAAAGATTTGCACAATAACCGTCAACTCAATCTTGTAGAATCAAAGATTCGGCGCTCCGCTCGCTATTTCAAGTCAAATGGCAAATTGGATGCTGATTGGAATTACAAGCGTGACCAACTTCGCCTAATGGTAGACTAATTGAGGTGGGCTACCGCCCCCCTCAGAGTTCCCCCGTGCCGCTGAAAAATTGTTTTTATTTAACGCGGCGGTTTTTCATTCTGTTCAGTCTTCGGCTTCTAAGCCTCAGACTTTCATTCATTGGAAGATTCAACGAAGGGGGCGAGCCCCCTCGCCGAATCGACTTCACATCATTCACATTTTGATAGGGTCATGAAAAACCACCCCTCCTATTATTGACCCTTCGGGCGGATTTCAAATCTTCACCTGCTCTCCTTGAAGCCGTACTCAACTTGTTCAGTTGGGGCCCTCTGAATAGAATGATGCCACATTGCTAACTCGGAATATCTAATGTTGAATAAGTGGCTTTTTGGCAGTTGACATTGTCGGGCGGCCATGCGCTCATTATTGGAGTTGGAGGCATTTGCTAAAATTGCCGATAATCTCAAGGAGTCTGCTAATTCAATTAATCAATCTGATTCTATTACACTGATTATTCCCCCTTCACCAGAAGGGGCGGTCAGTTCGGCTTTGTTGGAGGCCGCACTGTTAGATGCAGAAATCTCCTATCATCGCTGTTTTTCCCCTCGTACAGCAAATCCACCCTCAATTGAGGTGAAAGATGGGGATGCGATAGACAAAGCTCCAACCCAAGAATCCAATCAAATGGTCATCACTCCTCTCTTCGCAACGGGCGTGAGAGGGCATGAGGGTGCGGCCCACAGAGGTGTTCTCTCATCAGTTGCTCAAGTAGCAGCATTGGCAGAACTAATTGCACCTGATGGCAAAAGGTTGCGCTCCCTTAGACCGTGGTTACTTGCTGGGAATTGGTGGGCGGGGGCACTTGACCAAGGGTATGACCCAGTGTATAGCGCTCTTCGCGACCATTTGCACCAAGAGGGTTCGATTAGAGTGGTGCCAATTCCTGAGATAGAAAATCCAGATATGGCCGGGCTAAAGAAGGTTGATCTAGAATCTGAGGCAAGTACCCGTGAAACATGGGCTGCTCTAGATGTAGATGGCAAGGCAAACGCACTAAGCACACTTATTCTATCACAGGCGTTGAGTGAAAAACCCTCAACTGCTAGGCTTGAAGAGTTAGTTTGGCACCGAATTAAATTGTCAGATTCTGACAGCGATTTACACACTAGGATGGTTGCTGCGCGTGCAATGTGGGACGGTAGTGCGAAATCCGCATCAGATTTGATTGACGCTATACTGACCAAAGCAGTATAATTTCAAAACTAGTAATTCAGCAATTACGATATTTTTAGACGCGTATCACAGCCGTCACATTTTATTCTCGCAGGCCTCTTCATTGTTTTTACAGCAATAGATTCAGTGCACACCGGGCATTTGACAACAGGGATTTTCACTCGTTTTTTACGGCTTCGCCGGCTTGGCATTATCGTGATATATGCGGCTTCATCTGCAAATGAGTCATCCAAACTAATTTTTGGAGTTACAACTGCAACAGCCAACATCATCACACCAGCAACGCTCAAAGCAACGAGCATGAAGGCTAGAGGCAAAGCGAAGAAGTATGAATATCCCCAAACAACTGCGAAAAGTACTGATGTCAACCAGAAACCAACCCTTGTTTTTTCTTTGGTCAATTTACGTGCCAAAAAGGTGAAGCCAACGAACATTGCAATTGATTGCAATAGGGTGATGAGTGGTGAGTGAGCCAGACTTCCGATTACATATGCTACTCGATAATCTGACATTGCTTCATCTCCTACTAAGGTAGTTTCAGAGATCGTTACAGTTTCAGTGTAAATGAATCGCTTGTGAGAGTAATCTATTCCACTACCATCAACGGCTGAGGTTCCAACCATCATTGAAGTTGCCAAACGGGCTTCAATTGTTAACTCAGACCAAAATGGAGTTGCTGATGCTTGTGGTCGGACAAAATTATCGAAAAGAATGCTCTTTTCGCCGACTTTGATATTTTCAAGCGATTCAATTGTAATCGTGATGGTAGAGTCGCTAAAGCCGTAATCGTCGTTTACATCAATGCTAACTGTTGGAGAAGCAGCCGCTTCAATTGGCTCAACTCCAAGAAGTCGGCCAGAATCAAGCATCAATCCATCAAACATGAATTGTTTGAGGGAAGATGCTCTTCCTGATAGATGAGTCTCAAGGGCTTGAACCTCAGATGAATCAACCTGTTGATTGTTACGTGTAGCGTCGGTAGAGGAGCTACCCTGAACCTTGCGCCACTGCGATAGTGAGTCTAGCGAATCATTACCTATGTTGTCTAATCCCCACCTCATCCATGTTGCCATAGGGCCTTCTAAGTCAATTTGAGTTGTTCTGCGAATACGGTCACCACCTTGAATTTCAGCATCAATATTGATACTTAATTTACTGCCGCCGCTTCGAAGTGGTTCATCTGCTGGGAATATACCGTATCCACTACCACTACCTGCTCCAAATGCTAAAACATAGGAAAACCCACCACGGAATGCTTGCACCTGTGAATCTGAAACAGTTAATGAGAGATTGACTTCATAGACCCCATCTTGAGCCGAATCCGGCGCTTGCCAATTTAGGTATACTTGAGCGCCGTCATTATGCATTGTTGCAACTACGGTGTCAACAACCACGCCATCTATCTTGAATTCGGTTGTTGACTTTTCCCAAATAGCAGCACCATAACCTGAATGTAGCACTACTGGAATTTGAATAGAGTGTCCATTCACTACGGCAGGTTGCCAATCCATCTTTACTAGAGGAATATTAGCTTGAAGATTTGATGCATATTCTTCGGTGCCCCAAATAAATCTTACTCCTGCATCATCATCCGGGGAATTGAAGATTAGGGTTTGAACACTCAGGACTACAACAATCAACTCTCCGCTCGACAGGATATTGCCTTCCTCATCAATGTCAATAGACACATCCACTGTTCCTAGGCCCGGGCTATAGGCGGGATTGGTGTTTGAGGAGCCACTCCATGACTTCCCACCTATTTTCACCTCGGCTGAGACATTTGCTTGAACTCCAGCGGCATTTACTACCTCATAATTTACCGACAGTGTCCAAGTTGAAATCGGATAATTCCCGCTCGTTGCCTGAGGCACCCTCCAGCGAGCGATTTCAGTGAGTTGGCTAACTGAAGAAGAAACCCATACATCTTGTTCGTTAGTTAAATCAACAGAGAATGGACTAAGTGTTCCTTTGCCAGTTTCATCCCCTTCACCCAATAAATAGAATTCAACTTCGGCTGAATCACAGCAGGTAATTTGTGCATCTACCTCGCCGATGATAGGGCTGTTCGGTAGAGTTGATAATAGCAGGGCTAAAAGGGCGAGAATTGTAGTTGTACGCTTCAGCATCCGCTTCCCCATTGTGCGTGGGTCCTCATTGGCTCTTTCAAGTCAACGGGTGCTAGGGCCACCAAACAGTATGTATTGGTGGTTGAGATTAGGTTGCCAAAGCGGTAAAATAGAAGTTATGTGATAAAGTTCTCTAGCATTTTCACCCCATTTTTCAGTGATATTTTACACATGTATCTCAAATTAGATATTCCAACAGATTCATGAACCTTAGTGTCTGCCTTGAATATAGGTAAGTATTATGGACGATGTGAAAGTCTCAGACTTGATTTTGACAGATGAGCATGAAGTAGTTGAGATGGATGCTTCCATTGCTGATGCTGCTGGAAAATTACTTGCGCTTGAGCGAGGTATATTGATTGTTCTTGGTGACGATAAGAAGGTAAAAGGAATCCTAACGCCGAATCAAGTACTTTCTGCAATTTCAGATGGTGGAGATGCTATTGATATGACTGTGGGTGAACACATGGATGCAGATGTGATGGAAGTTGACGAGAACGACAATGTTGACGACATCATTGTGCAAATGAATGAACGCAAGCCGCATGCCGTTGTTGCCGTAGACTCTGATGGCCAGTTCGCTGGCTACTTTTCACCTGGTGATTACCGAGAGGCACTCGCTCACATTGAAGCAAGACCCGCAATCAAGCGTCTTGCTCAGCACGAATAACGATTCTTCAGTTAGTTACTGTGGCGGGTAATGTTGTTGGTTAGTAGGTGCTAATTCAACGCTTTTGCTCTTGGTTAACATTGCGACACCTCCGCCTACAATTAGCAGAATAATTCCTAAAAAGATGGCAAGAAACCCGCCACAAAATGTCATGAAATAACCGTCGATGTCACTCTTTTCTCCACCTTCACCATACACCAAGAAAAGGATGTCATCTGAGGATTCTACCGTTATTTCACAAGGGCAATCATAGGTATCAAAATATCCGATTTCAATCCAATCATATTCGCAAGAGGATTCTTCGCCTCCGAATTCTCTACAATGTTCACGATGAAACAATTCATTACCATCACGATCTGTTATTGACAGATTATGATATCCCTCTCCATTCTTAGCAAATAATTGGTAAGTCTCGTCGGAAGAAAGAGGTATGGTTTGGTTAACGGTTGAATTGGTTTGCCACTGAATTTCATCTAATGGGTCAACATAATACTGCTTTGCAGATGTACCGCCGATGACAAGTGAAGCAATTCCTAGAAGAATTATCAGCCCGCCTATTGATGAGAGGACTTTTACACCTTTGTTCATGGCTGTTCTATTTAGTCAAAGGTCTTGTAACTTGCGCACTTCAATAGAAAAACCAAATCGTTGGTAAATATTTGCTCAAGAGTGAGTCCAAATCATTTGAGTCACGCCTGGTTCCCCGTCATTTGTTTCCAACCGGGAAAAACCAATTCGTTCTAGTTGGATGGTGGTTCCAGTAGGGTAAGAATTCTTTTCAAGCAAGCCCTCGATTTCACCAAGTGTGTCTCCTTTGTCATCAGGTCTGAGTAAAATGCACTTAGTCGCCATGCCCTCTGTTAGCCAGTGTACAATCGGGCGCTCGTCCGAGCGCGCCATGGCGGAAATTTGCCCTCCTTTGTTTGCATTGACTTCAACATCAGCGAAGTCTTTGAGGCGGATTTTACCATCGCTTGCAATTGCGATATCAAAGTCTTCTTTTTCGATATATACTTGCAAAGCACAATCACTAGGAAGTCCCCAACTTCGTACACCCATTTCTTTTTGTAAAGGATGACAAGGAATGTCAATCGCATCCGGTAATTCGATTGCATCACTATTCAGTGCTAACATAACCGGATTTTGAATGAAAGAAAGTCTAGGAGTTGAAGAATCAATTTCAGTAGAATTATGTGAAATCAATGTTGCTAAAGGTACAGAGATGTCCTTTTGGGTCAAACTTAATTCAACCCAAAATTTGCTCATTGCTGCAGCAGAAAATCCGCGCCTGCGCAGAGCCCGTACAGTTGGAAGGCGTGGGTCATCCCAGCCATTATAATCTCCATTTTCAATATCTACCTTCATTTGTGAGGTGGAAAAACCACCAAATTCGTGAACCTTAACACGCCCCCAGTACAAGGTTTCCGGATAATCCCAGCCAGCCATTTTGTAGAGTAATTTTTGTTTTCTCGTTGAGTCCATGAGGTCCTTGCCACGAATAATATGCGTTACTTCTTGGATGTGGTCCTCAACTGCGCTTTGGAAATCTAAAAGCGGCCATACTCGATATTTTTCACCTACTTTGGGATGAGAAGTTCTCTGAATTCTTAACGCCGGCCAATCTCGTAGTGCTGGGTTCTTGTGGCTCATCCCAGTTCTGACTCGAACCACGGCATCTCCTTCGTTGAACCCTCCTTCAGGGTCGTTCATTTGATTCCACAAATCACCATTCTTGAGAGCGCTGTTAGCGCGGCATGGACATTCTTGTTGGTCAATTCTAAGTTGCTTGAAATCATCCGCTGTGCATGTGCACACATACATGTAATCGTCATCGATGAATTGTTTTGCGTGGGTCATGTATTCAGGCATCCTCGCTGATGCCTCTAAAATAATATGGGGTTTTCTTCCTGCTAGCCAGGTGAAATCTTCTTCAATCCAGTCATAGGCTTTCAAATCTGGGCGTTTTATTTTTGTGTCTGTATCATCGAACCTAAGAATCATTTTTCCATCATACATTTCCGCATACTGAGAATTGATGATGACCCCTCGGCTATGGCCTAGCGTTAGTGGCCCGTTTGGATTTGGAGCAAAGCGTAAAATCACATCGCCTTTGACAGCATTGGGTAATTCAGGCAGGCCTTCTCGGCGTTCTTTTACCCGCTTTTCAAGAGCGTCTGGCGCCTCAGCTACCAACACCGCTTTGACTGCTTCAGCACCTTCATCATGCCACAATTGATTTGCTTCATCAATTGCTGGTCCAAGCACACCAAACAGATGTTTTGCGTGCTGGCGAAGTTCCGCGACTTCGCCTAGAATTCTTCCTTGAACAGAAGCGGCCTGTCCTTTGCCATCATATTCAAGGGCATTTTGCATCGCATATTTGCGAATTAAGCGGATTGTGTCCTCATCGGGAATCCAATCGCTCATGTGATGTCGGCCTTGGCTACACCTCTTGAGCATATCCGGCCTGTTTACCCCTACGGGGTCAATAATCTAACAGATTCCGCTCTTTGAACAAAGGCGTGCCACGCGGCCTTGTGGGTATTGGTGAGGTGTGAGAATCTTTCCAGGCATTCTGTGTCGTTTTCCATTTCCATCTTAACATCTGATGAGGTGTGCTTCCGCTAACTAGTTGGGGCAATATCGCCCTAGTGTGTGGGTCAGAGGGATAACCCGAGCCAAACGGTATTGATTCCTCTTGCTTTAATTTCTCAATGAAGGTGTCCCGTTCTTGTTTTGCGATGATTGATGCGGCGCCGACTACCAAATGTATAGCATCAGCACCATGCTCACTAGTGATTTTCCAGTTTCGCCATGGCCAATCGTGTAGTCTTGCACCGATGTTGTCACCAAACCGTTGTTCATTAACATCACAAGCATCAAGGTGTAGAATGCCTCCTTTTTCATCATTTGAAGGTAAGATTTGGTTAGCAACATGAGCAAACATTTCAACTTCTAAGTCGTTAAGTGACCTAGATTCCATCCAGTTATCAATGTGCTTTGGTAAGGCATTTAGGACTTCAATGTGCCAGCCTCTTTTCCGTGATTGCTCATACAACCAATTGTAGCATTCCTTCCTTCGCTCAGGAGATAATTTCTTAGAATCATCAATTCCTTGTTGCTCAAGTAATGGTATGTCTGGCTGAGGAATAGCGACAATCGCCACAACTAATGGGCCGATACATGGGCCTCGTCCTGCCTCATCAATTCCAGCAACCCACATCTTGTCATCTCAGAGGTCAAGGTCTAATTCATCGCCTTGGTCCACTTCGGCTGGAGCGGTGGCGGTGTGTGAATCCTTCGCTTTGTTTGTTGGCGAACCGCTTTTCCCAGAGGCTTTTGACTTTGGTTTTAGGTATTTTGAGCCGCTTTGACGCTTAGGTTTCCTCACAGTTCGCCCAGATTCTGCCTCCACCTTTTCAAATAATTCGTTGGCCGGATGGGCATTGTTTTCAATGGCCAACTCACCTGCTAAGTCATCCAGTAAGTCACCTTCTATACTAGTTTCATGATGTTCAAGAACTGTGTTAGCAGCATCAAGTAGGGCTTCAGATGGCTTTTCTTTTTCAATACTCTTGGGTGGTGCATTGGATGTGAACAAGTCTTGAAAAACCTTGGCTGCCATCTTTGGCGCTTCAACTACAGTCCCAATAATTCCTTTGTTTGCTTCAACTGCCTTTTTGTCAAATTTCCCTAGCCATTGTTCTGGCTTTTCAGGTGCGGCTGGTTCCGCTGCTGCTAACTTAGCCTTCCATAACGCATCTTTTGCTGCCCTATGTTTGAACGCCTGTAAAAGCCCAAGTGACCCCGCTAGAACTACTAGGATAGTCATTACCAAGCCATTAAATTGATTCCATAAATCAGCAGCAGCAATTTCAAATTTAAGCCAAGCGGAATCTTCGTGAATATTTTCAGGCCGCCATGATTCCGCTAAATATTCTGTTTTTGTTTCGTTGATAAATACGATTTCAGGACTCAAAATGCTCTGCATTTCAACTGTCATTGTGAGTGTACCATTTGCTTGAGTTTCGCGTGGCATATGCATCCAGGCTCGGAAAGTAAAGTTCACCCCAGGTGGTATTTGGTCAATTTCAAAGAATCGTGGTGTGCCTGTGGTAGAACCATGTGTTGCTTGTTCAGGTGGAATGAAGCCGTGTTCAACACTCATATCAACATGGAGAGAGACTTGCAGCCCATCATCCCCATTACCAAGATTTTGTAATGTGAAGGCAACTGAAACATTGTCACGTGAATCGGTGCTACTCTCAACAGCATGTAATTCCCATTCGACTTGTGGACCAACTCTCATTTCCACTTGCTGAGTTGCAAGAACGGTTCCGGAATTTAGTTTCAGATGAATAGTTGCATATCCGTGGCTGAATGCAGGCACCATTCCATCTACTTTGAGAGTCAAAGTTGCCGCATTCTGAGTTTCTCCAGTACTAACAATTGTTGTTGCGCGGCTGAGTGTAGGCACCAACCATTCTGTAGAATCCACAGATATCTCAAATGTATCCTCAAAGTTCCCATCGTTGGTGACTGAAATTGTTACTGAACAACTATGATTTGGAAGCACATCGTTTCCATTACAAGAATCATTGATTGCTAGACTGCCTCCACGTCGCCATAAAATACTTGAATTATACTCAATCAATTTAGTATCCGAAGGATTGTATGCACTCCACAACAAAATTCCAATCCGCAACTCACCCGAGGTTTGTGATGGTGCTTGAATCTCAATGTCAATTGTAGTTTGGGCGTTTGCTGCTAAACCAGACCCACCTCCTCCGTTAAGGCGGTGAATGTTGAACAAGCCCACCATCCAACCATCTTGTAGGAATGAAAGAGCAGGTGTTGCCCCACTCATCTGTAGTCCGTTTTCGTCTAAAGGGACTAGACGAGCCACTAGGCTTGAAGGGGAATTCCCGGTATTTCTAACTAACAAGTTCTCTCTTACTTTAGTGCCTGGGTCAAGACTTACATTAGTACCTAAACTGTCAAATGTTGCTTGAAACCATTCATCTGGTTCTAAGGTGAAATTATATTTGACCTGAGCACCATCTAGGCTAGAAATAGCAGTTAACTGAAACGGATGCCTCACAAAAGCCAGTGGTGCCCCATCTACAACCGGTGGGACTGTAATCGTATATTGCGGCCATCCTAATTCTCCTGATGAAATAACGATTTGATGTGGTTGGTGGCAAGGGATGACTGTGCCGAACCAGATACAATCCCAGCCAACATCACTGGTGAGGATAAAATCAACCGCATCACTAACATTTGCACCATTGGTGATGTTAATTGACATAGTCATCGGTGTATCAATAGTTGCAAATGCGTTTAGACCAGAATTTGGCCCCCAAGTTAGGTTACTTGTTGAGTTATTTGAGTTGTGTGATGTTCCAGCGGTTGAGGATTCAACAAGTGAGGTGGCTTTCTGATTATGAGTATTATCTGTCTCAAGTACAGGAAGTATAGATACAGTTAGCACAAGAATTAGTGTCAGTATCGGTGGTAAAAACGACCTGTGCATGATTCTCGGACTTGGTATGGTTCTTGAAGAGTTGCTCCGGCTTGTGTGCGGCACAAGTCATTCTTTCTACCTTTACTATGATTCCAAGCGTACATTCTAAGGTGAGGTACCATGTTCGGCTTATCATGGGCGGTATATGGCCATTCAAGAAAAAGTCGGTCGAGGCCGAAGGGCAAAAAATTGTCACCTACAGTAAGGATGACGATAACGCAGAGAAAATAATGACAGATCGAAGTCATATTGAGGACGACCAATATCAAGCCGCCCTTGATTTATTGACAAAGCCACACCTTGGTAAAGAGTCCAGTGGTGAGGTCGTCCCAACCAAAGTTGTTGAATCCCCACAAAATCAAGAAACTGTTGACTTATTGGCAACAGTTAGTGATGCTGATTCAGAGGCGGAATCAGGGGCTGAATCGGAAGATGAATCAGGGGCTGGATCGGAAGATGAATCAGAGGCTGAATACGAGGAGAGTAGTGACGGATATTGGTATCTAAAGAACGATGATGGCACTTTTGAAGAGACAGCTTACGTGAAAGGCGACGATGGCTCTTTCAGCCCCTATTCTGAGTAATTGAAAATTAAAATTAATGCACAGGGTCCGGAATTAATGCACAGGGTCCGGAATTAGTTTTCCAAGGGCTCCAACATCAAATTCACCAGCCTGAATTGGGACTCTTAGTTCAAATAAGTCAGCAACTGCTGGGTCTATTTCACCGAAACTGCCCACTCTTTGACCATTGATTAGTACATCTGCACCTCGTCCTTCTAACCAAGGTCCATCCTCTGATTTTGTTGCCTTGAAAGTGACTTCAAGTTCTTCCTTCTCAACGCCTAAATCCCTAAGAATCGCTTGGGTAATGCCCTTGGCACCAGTAAATCCGGTACCTACTTCCGCACAACTCCAGGCAACCATGTGGTTGTTGTGATGGTCGTGTACAACAGTTCCTAACTCATACACCCTTTGAGGTAGTTCGTGGTGGCGGTTTGCGGCCAAAAGTCTTAGCAAACTTGGAAGAATGTATTGTCGCATTATCGTGTGTTCAATAGTAATTGGATTATGTAATTCGGTAACATCGCCGTGGTGTTTTTGTCGCATTTTTGTAAATTGGTCACCTTCATTAGATAACGTGAGTGATTGAATCTGTTGTAATCCACAACCCTGCAAACTCTCTCTAATTCTCCTATGGAGAGTCATCTTAGTAAGTGGTTTTCCAGCAATACTTTGCATTGAAGTTGCGTCCCCTAAATCTTCGTAACCAATGCCTGTGGCAATTTCTTCTACCAGATCTACAGGGTGAAGGATGTCAGAGCGCCATCTTGGCATTTCAATTAGATATTCATCGCTGCCAACTTCTGCGTCAGCCCATCGATCTGAAACTAGAGGCCCATCCGTGACCACACGTCTACGGATGAAACGGCCACCCATTCGATTGATTGCTTCAGTAATCTCTGCATCACTAAACTCTCTTCCAAGCACATTTTCTAGAAGTGACTTTGGCAATTTATGGGTTTTTGGTGAGCCATTAGGACAAATGGATTTATCTCCACGCCAGTTTGTTAACTCAATGCCCTCAATTGTGCCGCCACGAATTGCCATTGATAGGCATACAAGGAGTAAAGACGATTCACATGCTTTTTCATCAAAGCCAGTTACATCAATGAAGAAATCAGTCGTTTCAGTGGTTACTGTGGTGTGAGCACCATTGATGATTGGGGGAAAAGAAAGAACATCTCCGGAGGCATCTAGAATCACTGGGAATTTTTCAAATCCATTGAGGAGATGAGCGAATTCTACACCCTTTGGGTGCTGATTTATAATTTCTGAAATTGACATTTCATTGTTCATCGCGAGTGGTATAAATTTGTAATTTGAATCAACCGTAACAACTCGGAAAGGTGGCTGAAGTTTTGATAGGTCGTGGACTCCGATAGAGGAGCGTCGCCTTCCTCTCCCTAATGCGAAGTGCAACTTTTCTTGATGGTCCATCAATCCCTGAATGAATTGCTCCCGTGCTTCACTGGTGTGGCCAGTATCTACTCCTCGCACCACTGCACCATAGATGACCGGACGTACATTTTCCAAAGACGAGTCAACAGTCATCGTGATTGGGCCTGTCGTGACAGGTAGAGTTGGTTCAGCATCTGCATTATGCAGGAAAGTTCTGGTGGCATAAGCCATAGTTTCTGCACTAAGGAGGTCTGGGCGGTCTGGAAAAACTTCAATTTCAACAGTAG
>Ga0209089_10000152_pt1 | contig 62250 bp, 76 predicted proteins | sample ArcticOcean_MG_C_FD_187431 | JGI IMG/M metagenome (GOLD analysis project Ga0209089, IMG submission 187431) | Marine microbial communities from western Arctic Ocean - ArcticOcean_MG_CB2_150 (SPAdes) (version 2) | ecosystem: Environmental > Aquatic > Marine > Oceanic | place: Arctic Ocean: Canada...
ATTAGAATTTCCTGATGAATTTAAAGAAATTGATAACCTAATAAAATCAGCATATGAGAAAAGGGTTCAAGAACTAAAAAATCGAAGATTATTATTTGGGCCCCCCTCTAAAACTAATATTATTAAACTCCAGCAAGCTTTAATGGCAAATAGACCCAGTCCAAAAGATTTCAATAGAATGATTGGGGTAAGTCTTGCTGCACAAGCAATTAAAATTTCCCACCTAATCGAGCTTTTTGAAACACAAACATTATTTACGACATCAAATTATATAAGAAACATATATGAACAAGCAGCAGCAAAAAAATCAAAAGCTGTTCAAAAGATTGTAAAAGATAAAGAATTTAACCAAGCAGCAATAAAGATTAATGAACTATTAAGTAAAGAAATTGAACATCCAAAGCTTCTAATTCTAATTACCTTAATGAAAGATTCGATATTAGAAAATCCAAAAAATAAAACAATAATTTTTAGTCAATTTAGAGACACAGTATTAAAAATTTCAACAGAGATAAATAAAATTCCAGGAATAATATCAAAAACATTTGTAGGCCAAGCAAAAAAAGCTAATTCAGGACTATCTCAAAAAGAACAACAAGAGATAATGAATGAATTCAGATCTGGAGAAATTAATGTAATATGTGCAACGTCTATTGCAGAAGAAGGTCTTGACATCCCAGAAGTAAATTCAGTAATATTTTATGAACCTATACCCTCTGCAATTAGATCAATTCAAAGAAGAGGTAGAACTGCAAGATTAATGAAGGGTAAATCTATAGTTTTACTAACTTTAGATACCTTAGATGAAATATATTATTACACCTCAATGAGTCGTGAAAAAAGAATGTATAAATCAATTGAATCTGTAAAAGAAGATTTAGATGCAGGTAAAACTCTAAAACTAAGAAAGCCTAAACAAAAAACATTATTTTAAAATGATACATAACATATTCAAACACAAAACTAGAATAAAAAAACCAAAACCTACCCAATTAATAATAGCTGATATTCATGAAAAAAATTCGCTTGTAATTAATCAGTTGCATAAATCCCAAGAAGTTAATCTTGAAATTAAATCATTAGAAATTGGAGACTACATAATTAATGATATAGCGATTGAAAGAAAAACTGTTTCAGATTTAATTTCTTCAATGATAAACAAAAGACTCCTTAGACAATTAAACCAGATACAAGCCTATAAAAAATCAATATTAATTATAGAAGGAAACTTAGATGAAATAATTAATGAAGAAGATAATATGGGAAAAGCCATACGTGGACTCCTTGTTTCTATCTCCACAAATTCAATAACTTCAATAATTAGAACCCAAGATTACCAAGACACCGCTAGATACCTAATAACCTTAGCAAAACAGCAATTAAAACCCCATCAAGAAATATCTCTTCATTCACGAATCCCAAAAACAATAAATGAACAAAAACGATATATCCTAGAATCCTTCCCAAATATTGGTCCAACTAAAGCAAAGCTACTTCTAAAAAAATTCAAGACAGTAAAACAAACAATAAATGCAAAAGAAGGAGAACTAAATGAAATTTTAAAAAGTAAAGCTAAAGATTTCAAAGATTTAGTCAATTCTTAGAAATCACAGTTCCAAGAATTCTACTTGCCAAATTTACACTAATTCCATTTAAATCTTTTGTAGGGTCCACATTCACAACACCTAAACCCCTAAAATTATTTAACAATTTTAATCTTCTTGCAAAATACAAACTATCATTCCCACTAATCCCTCCACTTTCTAAATTACATACTCCAGGGGCAAACCCAGGATCAATAACATTCATACTAAAGTTAACATAAAATCCCTTACCATTCTTTAATCTCTCCATAATCATATCACAAACGCCATTCAGGTCTTCATTCAAAACTTCCATTTTAATCAGGCTTATTTCTTCTTTCTTGATAAATTTTAATTCTTCATCTGAATAATTCCTACACCCAATTAAAATTATTCTCCTACCATTAAATCCATTCTCAACCAACTTTCTAATCCATCCTTCTTCTTCACAATTTGTATGGGCATCAAAAACAACCAGCATTCCACCAACAATCTTATCAAAAGCCTTAATTAAACTATAATTTATATTATTATCTCCCCCAATAAAAAAACTCAGATCATTCATTTCAAAAATTTCCTTCCCATTTTCAAATATCAAATGATTTGCCTCCACCTTATTTTCTAAATCTACATGAATTTCCTCTAAGTTCATCTTATCTAAGTCAACATTCTTAACATTTCGAAGTTCATTCATAATTTCTACTGGGGCCATCTCACAACCTGCATTCTCTTTTGATATAAATCTAACCCTAACTAATTGCATTATTAAATTAAAATAAGCTATTATTTAATATTATCCTCTACCAAAATATATATAAAAGATATTTTACTACATATCATATGATAAAAATGAGTTTAACTCATTTTAATAAAAAAGAAAAGGAGGTTATAATGGCAAACACACAAAAAACATTCGCTACAGTTTTAGGAGTAGTACTACTAGTTGTAGGACTAGCAGGATTAGTAGGAGGACTAGGGATCGTAGGCCCTGATGGAATCTTTGGAACTAATATGCTACATGATGTACTTCATATCATCGCAGGAGTATGGGGTATCTGGATAGGAACTAAGGGAATGGGTTTCGGTTACAATAAAGTAATAGGTTGGATCGCAATTTTATTAGCTGTTCTAGGATTTATCCCAGGAGTTAAAGAAATGATGATGACATACCTAGGTGCAGATATGGCAATAGCTTATCTACATGCAGTAATTGGTATCGTTGCACTTTTAGTTTATCACAAAGGTAGCAGATAATTGTTTTTTTGTGACTACCACCCTCATATAGAGGGTGGGAGGGCATATAGGACTTAGTCACAAAGATTATCAAAAACCTTAATACTTTTTTTTCTTTTTTTTATTTATATATCCCTTAAGGGTTTTATAAGGACAGAGAAAACCAGCTTTGTCCTGAGTCACATAATTCTATGGTTAGACAGCAAATTTTCATCGAGTTTACCTCGTGAAAATTTACTAATTATCTTCGTCCAGAAGCATTCCAGACAGTGCTAGAAAACCAATACATTTTTAACTTAATAATCGGTTTTGTCTATATGTATAATCAAAAATCAATATATTTTTTAGGAATAGCATTTTTATTAATTGGGCTACTCTGGCTTCATTCAGGACATCTTATCCATTCAGATAGCGCCACACATGAAGAAACCCCAGATAACCACACAGAAGATATTAACTTAAAATTTTCTTTATTAGGATTAATACCAACACTTTTAGGTGTTTATCTAATTGACAAACATAATAGAAGTCTAGGCAGGCACTAGGGCAACAAAACTACTACCCTTCAACTTACTTAATGATTGAACATCTGCCAAATTAACTTTACTAATATTTTCTTCATATTTATAATAATTACTTGCATCTCCTCCAAGCTCTTCCTGTAACAAGTCAAACATAGTACTATCAGATTTCTCCTTACTTATTTCCCTTAATCCAATTAATCTCTCTTTAGCTTCATTCAAATCACTCAATTTCAGATCTTTCAGCTTCTTAACTTCCTTCAAAACAATTTTCTTAATTTCCTGGATCTTATCTTTAGTAGTTCCAACATAAATAATTTCATAACTGTAATCTTTTGATTGTTCTAAATTACTCTTTACTGAATAACATAATCCCCTCTTCTCTCTAACTTCTTGAAATAAGCGACTGGACATCCCACCACCCAAAATTCCATCAAAAACTTCTGCAGCATATCTTTTTTTATCGCCCAATTTAGGCATATGAAAACCAATAACTTCATGAGCCTGATCTATCCCCTTTCTTTTATGAATCTCTTCACCATTTTTTAAGACAATGTCCACTTTCTTAATTTCTTTTTTTATTTTAGGGAACTTCTTAGCCTGTGTTAATACAGAATCCCAACTAACATCTCCTACAGCACTAAAAATCATATTATTACTTGTATAAATATCATTATGGGTACTAACAACTTTTTCACGACTTAATCCATTAACAGTTTTAATAGTACCTGCTATTGACATATTAAAGGGTCCCTCATACAACATTTCCTTTATCTTTTCTAAAACAAATGTACTAGGATTATCATTATACATTTTTATTTCTTCCAAGATAACCTTTCTTTCACGTTCTAAGGGAACTTTTTGAAATAGAGGATTAGTTACTAAGTCAATTCCAATATCTGCACTTAATTCAAAATGCTTACTTGGCACTTTATTCCAAAAGCAAGTAATTTCTTCCCCTGTAAAGGCATTTAATATCCCTCCCTTCCCCTCAATTTCACGTGGAATTTCATCAACCTTTCTTTTCTTAGTTCCCTTAAACACAAGATGTTCAATAAAATGACTTATCCCCTTTATTTCTTCAGTTTCATACTGGGCCCCAAACCTAACACTCGAAGCAGTAGCAACAACTGGAATCTTTCGTTGTTCATGAATAACAGTCAAACCATTATCTAATTTCTTACGATGAAAATCAACACTCTTTGCCATATTAAAATTAAGAAAGACGAGTAGCTTAATAAAACTATTCCAAAAAGAACTCCTCAAAAATTAATTCTATAATCAAAAAAACGATGGCCACCACACCCTAAATGGCGTGATTTGTTACAGGCCTCGTTTTTAGGATCCAGAGGAATCCTCCCACCTTAAAAGGAGAGATTATCTTGATTCCTCAGATATATCTACAATCAATTAATCTTAACAAATTTCAAAATCATCTCTTTCTGACGAACTTCAGGATGAAATAAAACACCATAAATCTCCTTTGATTTATGTTTAACCGCCTGACTAACTTTCTTCCCAACAAAAATATCAAAATCTAACTTACTAAAATCAACATAATTATTATGTAAATGATAAACTTCTTGCTTTCCAGAAAGTCCCAAAAATTCCTTACTAAAATCCTCTTTGTAATATCCAATTTCAGTTTTCTTCTTCAACTTTCCACCATATACTAACCCTATTATCTGCATACCCCCACAAATTCCTAGAACAGGTTTATCAAAATCCAAAAGCCATTTAAACTTATCAACATTATCAACAAACTCAGAATCAAACAAACTAGTTCCACAAATAATCACACTACTAGCCTTATCCAAATCCTTCTTAGTCAAACACGTATAATGGCGAATAAATCCCTTAACATTATTTTTAACCAAAATATCTCCTACAGACTTAACAAATTCATAAAATCCTAATTTCTCCTTACAAATATCTATTAATAATACATTTTTCATTTTAACTCTATTCCAATTGGACAATGATCTGAGCCCATTATGTCTTTTAATATAAATGAATTCTTAACATTCTTCATAAAATCAGAAGAAACCATAAAATAATCAATTCTCCATCCAATATTTCTAGCTCGTAGATTATGCCAACTACTCCAAAAAGTATACTGTTCAGCCACCCTATTAAATTCCCTAAATGAATCAACAAACCCATTATCGATATACTCCTGAAAGCCATCTATTTCCTTTTGAGTATATCCTGCAGTCTTATTATAATTTGAGTCAGGATTTGCCAAATCTATTGGCTTATGAGCAACATTCAAATCTCCACAAACAATCACTTGCTTTTTTTTCTCCAAAGACTTAAGAAATTTCAAAAAAGCTATATCCCACTCCCCCCTCAATTCCAATCTAGCTAATACTCTGCCTGAATTAGGAGTATAAACATTTACTAGATAAAATTTTTCAAATTCTAAAGCCAAAACCCTCCCTTCACTATCTAAAGAATGTTCAATCTCTTTTAAGACAGAAAGAGGTTTTATTTTTGAAAACACTGCAACACCCGAATATCCTTTTTTCTCAGCGGAATTCCAATATTGATGGGGATAATCTTCCAAGATACTTTCCACCTGATCTTCATTTGCCTTAGTCTCCTGCAAGCAGAATATATCTGGATTCTCTTTACTTACAAAATCCAAGGCATTATTTTTAATTGTGGCCCTTATCCCATTAGTATTCCAAGAAATTATTTTCATTTTATATTTATCTCCATTTTAAAGCTATTTCCCTCACCAATAATCTCTCCATTTGCAACATTAAGTTTCCGCTTAAAAAGCGGACAATTAACTACAAAACTTTCAAACTCTCCACCCTCTCCAGCTACATTAATTCCATTCATAGCATTTATCTTCTTAATTTCATTGATAAACTTTCGATCAATTTTCCTTCCTAACCATTTTTCGTCCAGCCCATCTGCAAAAACTCCAACCAAAATTGCTTCAAACTTATTTTTAATCAAATCTTCAAGTAATTCCAATTGATCCTTTTGCCATAAGGGATTAAAACACTCAATTAAAAGCTTATTACAAATTTTCTCTACACGACTAGCTTGATAAACACTTTCAACTGCACCAGTGATAATACCCTCAACACCAAAGTCTCTTACAGCATTACCTATAGCCTTTTCCAAATCAATTAATTCTTTTTCCTTCTCACCTTTTGTCTTAACAATTACCAAAGGTATACCCATAACTTTAGCTTGTTCTTCAACCTTCCTTATAGAGGGTGTATGAAACATATAACTCTCTTCGTTCTCACTAATTATACTAATTAAACAACTAATTTCATAATTATTTTTCTTAGCCAACCATGTAGCAAACATACTATCCTTCCCACCAGAGAATAACACCCCAAGTTTCTTAGCCATAATTTTTTAAAACAAAAAACATTAATAAACATATGCCAATCAACGCACACCCAGAATATATAGAAGCAGAAAGCAATTTTCACGCAGCAGACACGGATGAAGAAAGAATTGCCGCACTTGAAGAAATGATGAAACACATGCCAGGACATAAGGGTGCTGAAAATCTTCGAAAAAATATTCGTACTAGATATAAAAAATTAAAGGCAGAAACTGCAAAAAAGGCAAAGAAATCTGGCAAAAAAGGAATAAAAAAAGGAGAAATGCAGGCAATACTTCTTGGATTAACTAACTCAGGAAAGTCATCTATCCTTAAAGCTATTACAAATGCGCATCCAAAAATTGCAAGTTATGGCTTCACGACCAATCACCCACTCCAAGGAACCTTAAACTTCCAAGGCTGCACTATACAAATAATAGACATGCCCCCCCTAGCCTCAGATAATTTTGATAGGAGCTTAGTAAACTCTGCAGACACCATATTAATAGTGGTAGAAAAATTGCACGAAATAAAAACAATCCAAGAATCATTCAAAAAACTAAATGAAAAAGCAAATTTAATAATAGTTTTCAATAAAATTGACCAATATGATCCTCAAACAAAAAGAAAAATAGAGGCCACATTAAAAACAAAAAAATATAATTATGTGTTAGTTTCAACAAAAACTGATGAAGGAATAGACGAACTTAAGGAAAAAATCCTAGACTCATTTAACGTGATCCGAATCTTTACAAGACAGCCAGGTTCAAGACAAGATAGCGTTCCTGTCATAATGAATCCCAATTCCACATTAAAACAAGTTGCTGAAAAAGTCCTCCACGGATTTAGTAAGAAAGTAAAATATGCTAAAATAACTGGGCCATCAAGTAAATTCAAGGGACAAAGAGTTGGACTTAAACATAAAGTAAAAGATCGTGATGTAGTTGAATTTTTTACTGAATAAGAATTCTAAATATAAGTTATAGTATTTGTAACCACATCAATTACAAACTTGGATCTAACTCTCATCTCAGGATTGAAGTCTTTTATCTGATGGTCATAAGGGCCAAATCAAGGTCTCCCCATAGGATCAGAATTTTCAGGAAAATCCAATGCAGCCTCTAAATCCATAACATCATGCACCTGCCTATAAGAATCATTAGCCATATATTAAGTTAACAAAACCTGCATTTAAAATTAATCAATCTTAGAAATAACACTAGCTTCAATCCCCTCAGCATTCAAAATAGTAACAAAGGTATAAGACATATTAGCAGAGTCTCCTAAAGGATCTACAAAAATACCAAAAGGAGCATAAACTGGTGAAGATTCTCCAACAAATAATTCATAACTAAATTCAGCCCTTTTACCTATAAGCCTTCTTACTCAACTTTTCAAGCTTACTATAGTCCATCTTACCCAATATATCATTCAACTCGCGAGCCAAAGCCATCTTCAAATCCATTGGATGTAATTTTTTAGCAACAAAATCATTTTCTAAACTTTTGTAATCACTATACTCAACATCTCCCCCAAACTTCTCAGGGCGTTCAATCTTCAACTTTTCTTTATTATCTCCCTTAATAACCATCATAATATATTTCATAAATTCCATAACACCATTATCCAAATCCCCTTCTAAACAATCGGCCTTATTGATCTTCTTTTTAACAATTTCTGGTTCATCCAAAAAATCAATCTTAGTATTTGGATCACTTGCACTCATTTTCTTTCCAACAAGTCCCCTTAAAATTGGAGTCATCATTTCTATTCTTGGTTGATACCCAATCTTAGGATGTTGTTCGCGAGCAAGTACAAAAATCTTCCTCTGATCATTTCCCCCCAATTGCATATCTACCTTCAAATATTCTTCATCAAGTGCCTGCATCAATGGATAAATAAGTCCAGCTAATTTGGGATTATCTCCCAACTTCACAACATCACTTGCAGCCTTCATACTATCTTTAACCGAAACATTTGTAGCCATCCTAAGTAAATCTTTCATATAATCTCCCTTTAATTCAAAATCGCTTCCCTTAACAAATTCCATATTTTTTGGATCTCCTCCAATAGCACTTATTACCTCTGGAATTATTGCTGAATAATAATTATATCTGTCTTCCAAAACTTCATAAGGAGTCCCATCAAGTAATGCATGTAAATCTGCCAATAACACCTTAACCTTAAACCCTGCTTTTAACAAATCATTTAACTTCAAAATCCAGATTAAATAACCCACATGAGGTCTTCCTGTAGGTGCTGTTCCAATATAAACGCTAGGTTTTTTCTTCCCTTTCAATAATTTCTTTAAATCATCCTCTCCAATAATTTCTATAGTATTTCGAGAAACCAATTCAAACTTATCCATCATTGAAAAAACATAAATTCTTTAATAAATCTTTCTAAGTATAGTGATGTCATTAATAACAAAACTAACCCTATCTATATCCCTACTAGGAATAATTTTACTTTTAATTCTAACAAACACATTGCCAGCAAAAAAACTAGAAATCCAAGAAATAAATCTAAATCACCTAAATAAAAAACTAACAACCGAAGGAAAAATTACAAGAGTCAACAACTTTCAAGATTTCCAAATTCTAACAATCACCAAAGACAGCTATTCTATTGATATTCTACTAGATCAAAAAACAAACCTAACTAATGAAAATATAATTGTAACTGGAAGATTAGAAAAATACCAAAACCAATTTCAAATAAGAGCTGAAATAATTATACTCTCCACTTTCCATTCTCTTGTACAACCTTCCCATCCAGAACTACTTTAGCCTTTTTCATATCCTTAACTATATCCACATGGATTGCACTATCATTTCCGCCACCATTCATCTTATATGCCATACCCAAGGCCAAATGAATTGTACCGTTCAGTTTCTCATCAAACAATAAATCATTAGTATATTGTTTTATTCCTGGATTACATCCTACTCCAAATTCCCCAACATACATGGCATTCTCATCAGTAGCCAACAACTCCTTCAAAAAGTCTTGACCTTGTTCAGCACTATATTCAACTACTTTTCCATCCTTAAACGTAAGCTTTACCCCAGATATTAAATTTCCATTAACAACTCTTGGATAATCAAAATTAATCCATCCATTCATACTTGCGCGTTCTGGGGCCATAAATACCTCCCCTCCAGGCATGTTCTCTTCTCCTTTATCTGGAACACAGTTCTTTCCTCTAATACTAAACTTCAAATCAACCCCATCTCCAATCAAATGAACTTCATTACTTTTTTCAAAAACCTTACAAAGTTGATCCATCCTCTTACCAAACTTCTTCCAATCAATTAAACATGCATTAAAAACAAAATTTTCATAATCATTCAAACTCATTCCAGCCTCTTGAGCCAAAGCAACACATGGAAATCCTATTGTAACTCTCTTCATAAAGCCCTCTTTCTTATCTGCTGAATTAACTATATGCTCACCTATCAAGCGAGTAACTTTCTTCCTAGCCATAATTTTTTTAGGGTCTGCATTACTCAATTCCCTAGTATTCCCTGAAGTATTTATTCCAATATAATATTGACTCTTCTTAATCATATCCATCTGGATTTCAGGAAATTTCTCTATCTGCGCCTTATTAGCATATTTATAAAAAAAATCACTAGTTCCTTCAAGTCGCATATTAACTATTGGGTGCGCACCCTGCAAGATAACTTCCTTATATAATTCTAATATAAATTCCTTAGCCTCTTCCCCTCCAGAGATAATCACATTAGTACCAGGTTTAACTTCTAAAGAATATCTTACAGTTTGTTGTGCTAATTTTCTTATTCGAGGATCCATTTTATATTATTTCACCTCTAACTTACTATTCCTTAATTATCTCCCTTTAAAAATATACCTACGCTCAAGAAAAACATCCCACTAAAGAACCCAGGCCCCTAATAACAACAAATACCAAATTCAAAACTATCTCCTATAATAATATTCCAAAAACTTATTTCCACCAACTGCATTACCTGTTATTCCCCTAATCACACTACCTGTCCCTGAGCTACCATCACCATCGCCTGAACTTCCAGAACCTCCCCCATCTCCACCTGAGCTACTACTAGAGTCTCCACCTGAGTCTCCTCCAGAACTACCAGAATCACTTCCTGAATCATAACTATCCCAGCTTCCAGAACTTTCAGATCCGCTATAATCTCCCCCATCATCGTAATCTCCAGGACCATAGCTACCTAACTCTCCATCATCTTCTGGAAAGTCATAATCTCCAGTACCAAATGGTATACATCCCCCACTTCCATCTGACTCATACCCTTCATCACAATATTTATATCCCCCTTCATCATATCTTCCAGGATCATTATCTTCATTATATTCCTCACCATAACACACCCAATTACCATTTTCACATATTGAATACACAGGACAATTAGACTCTCCACTACACCCATAATCCTTAAGATCATCATCCTTATCCTCGCCTTCAAAACGACAATTATTAAATACTAGATCCCACCAACATCCTTCAGATTGACAGGTATTACTTGAACTAATGCTATGACAATCAACACCATCATTTTCTTGCCTATCTTCATTAATACATCCCTCATACCTATCACAAATATAACCTTGCTGACAATCAATTATTGAACAATCAAAATTATGCCTATCTCTGCCAATATCTATTCTCTCCCTATCATAATCCTCATAATCATCAAATCTACAATCTACATATCCCTGTGAACAATCCCATCTTCCACCCTGATCTAAACATTCATCTCGTTTCTCTTGTGGACACTCAGCTCCAAATCTTCCTCTAAAATCTCTTCTATCCCTATTAAAGTCATCAAAATCTTGACCAAAATCTCTTCTATAATCCTCCCTAAAATCATCTTCAAAATCACCACTTTCAAAATTATCATAACATTTTAATCTTTCACCTGAATCCTCTATTCCACCACAATCTGGACCCCTATGACCCCTATCTCCATCAAAACCTAACTCCCTCATAAGTTCCCCACACTCTCTGGGATCATTTATACCTGCATTTATACATTGTTCAGGTGCTTCACGATCAAACATTATCTTCTCACATATTTCTCTAGCACCTCGTTCATTAGTAACTCCTGCCTCTTTAATTGCATCCCTACATTCAGGTGGAGCTTCTATTTCAACCATAATAGCAAAACATGCTTCTCTAGCATCACTATCAGTAGGCCTTATACTTGCATCGCGACATGCACCAGGAAAATGATTATCATAATTATCGTCATCATACTGATCATCAAGTCTATCTGCAACATCTCTCAAATAATCAGGCATCTCAGGAAAATCCAAACTATCTAACTTATCACAAGAATCTTCTTCTCCCTCAATATCGCATGCAATAGCCAAAGGTCTAGCAGTTATACACATTTCCTGCATTGCAACAAAACTAATATCCTCACACCTACAATCTTCCCCAGAAGTCCTCATACAACTACTCAAAATCTCACCAAATTCTCTTGCTTCATCTTCCTGTTCATCAGTCAAATCATCATGCAATGACTTCAACCAAGGAGCAGAATCTTCATCAGCACCACATGTTCGTTCATATGCAACAGGATCTATTCCAGACAATTCAATACACAATTCCTTTATTTTACTTGCAAGTTCAGCTGCAGTACCAACATTTTCTGCAGTTTCAGAAATAAATTCAAAGTCTCCCCTATCTGAATCAGAAATTCTTTCTTCAATATCTTCAACTGCTCTCCTAATAAATCTAGAAAGTCTAACAGCTTCATCCCTTTGTTCAGGGCTAACATCACTTTCTAATTCATCAGCAACATTTCTATAATGTTCTAAAATCTCTTTAGCACCTTCAATATCTCCCTCTCCAACTAAAAACCTAATCTCTGCAAACCTCTCCCTCATAGTTTCTAAATCATCTTGAAATATACTATCAAAAAATCTATCAAGCCTATTAATACTTCCCCCATCCCCTAAATAGTCATCCAAATCATTTCTACTTATATCAGAAAAATCGTCTTCAATCCCAAAAGCATCTTCATCTTGAAGATCCTCTACAAAACCAAGTTCTCCACCACCACCACCTCACTCTCCAAAGGGACACTATCGTCCGTCCCAAAGTTATCTTCCTGTGCAACAACAAAACTTACACTAATTAATAACATAAATACTAAAAACAGACTCAAACCTCTTTTCATCATATGAAAGAAACTGCTTTATCTTATATAAAACTACTCCTTATTTTTATCATAACCATAAGGGCAATGCTTACATCCATTTTCACAACAATAACCCCTATTCTTTAAAAACTTTTCAGTCATTACCAACAATCCATCTGAATTTATATAATAATCCTCACTATCCATCAAAAAAATAATGACATACCCTTACTTAAAACTAAGGGTATTATAAAAGCCATTATTTTTAGGAGTTAGAAAAAATAACATCTCTAAAAGAGATGTTTCCTAACTTAAGTTAGGAGTTAGATTTTTTCTAAATTAGAAACAATCAAGCAAAATAGGCATTATATTCTTTTCTAAAAAATCCTTATCAACTTCATCAAAAGCGTTTAATACTGTTGAATCCACATCTAGAACTGCTATAACGACCCCATGTTCCCTATCAATTAATGGGACAACAATCTCTGAATTAGATCTCTCATCACAAGCAACATGCCCCGGAAACTCATGAACATTGGGAACAATAAGTGTCTCTTTATTTTTAGCAGCAGTCCCACAACATCCCTCATAACCAATATTTGCACAAGCTGTAGATCCCTGATAAGGTCCAACTACCATATTTTTCTCTTCGGCAAAATAAAATCCACACCAAAAGTAATAAGATAAATGGGTCCTCAAAACTGCAGCAACTGTTGCCATCCTAGAAACAAGACTGTCAACATCTTTTACTTTTTCTATAATCTCCTTAAGAGATTTATTATAAAGCATAAGTTTAGTTTCAGAATCTGGCACAGCACCAACTCCCATTTCCTGCACACCATCACTAGTAGAATCATTATCTTGCATAAAATAACGACCACCCCATACTATAAAAGGTTTTGTAACTTAGAGTAAATGACAATAGACAAAAATGTTAATTGAATTTTCTATAGCAATTATTTTGGGATTACTAGCAGGCACCTTAACAGGCCTAACCCCTGGTATCCATATAAATTTAGTTGCAATTATTACAATAAGTTTCTCTACATTCCTACTATCTTTTACTTCACCCTTAACTCTAGCAATTTTTATAACATCAATGGCTATCACACACACATTTATGGATTTCATCCCGTCAATATTCCTTGGTGCCCCAGATGAAGATTCATTTCTTTCAGTTCTACCAGGGCATAAACTACTATTAAGGGGAAGAGGATATTTTGCAATAGTCTTCACCCTTTATGGATCCCTTGCAGCATTATTAATAATAATTTTATTCACACCAATTTTTCTTTATCTACTTCCTAATTTTTATCCTAAAATCCAATTAATAATGCCAATAATTCTAATTTTGGTATCTGGATTTCTAATCAATTCAGAAAAAAATAACAAGCTATGGGCACTATTTATTTTTTTATTAGCAGGATTCTTAGGCATAGCAGCATTAAATATAAATGTAAAAGAACCATTACTGCCCCTTCTAACTGGACTTTTTGGAGCTAGTAATCTCTTAATAAGTATTGGTCAAAAAACAAAAATACCAGAACAAAGAATTTTTCCCATAAAGAGCATCAGACTATCTAAAAATTCTATCCAAAGAGCTTCAATTGCTTCAATCCTAGCAGCACCATTCACTGCATTCTTACCAGGCCTCGGAGCATCTCAAGCAGCATTAATTGGACGTTCATTCCTAAACATTAAAGATCAAAGAGAATTTTTATTTCTCTTAGGAGCTATTAATACCATAGTTATGGGGCTTTCTTTCATAGCATTATATTCAATAAATCGTACAAGAACTGGAGCAGCTGCAGCAATCTCTCAACTCATAACTAACTTGACTCTAACAAATCTAATAACAATTATATTAGCAATAATAATTTCAGGCATCCTATCATTTATCTTAACGATACAAATAGCAAAATTTGCTGCAAGAAACATCCATAAAATCTCTTATAAGAAACTTTCAACTATCATTTTATCAATCCTATTTATAATAATCCTAATTTTCTCAGATCCCACCTTAGAGGGCAAACTAATAGCGATTTTAATCTTCATAACTTCAACCTCCCTAGGTATTTTCACTATCTCAAAAAATATCAAAAGAATGCACCTAATGGGTTGTTTATTGATACCTACAATTCTCTTTTATCTTTTCTGAGAATTGGAGAGCCAGTAAATCTTTGATTTATGCAGACCTACAATTCTCTTTTATCTTTTTTAAAAAGTCATATTTTCCCAAACCACATAGATCATCTAATCAAACCCAACAATACATTATTAAAACTTATTCACCACATAATTTTATGAAATTAAGAAAAGCAAAAAAAGAAGATATTTCAAAAATGCTTGAAATATTGAGGGCCAATAATCCCAAATATCCTAAAAAATTAGCTAATCAAGAACTAAATGAAATGTTTTCTAAATCTCTCTTAAAACCTACATACATAGTTGCAAAAAAAGATAAAGAAATTTTGGCATTTGGTGGTTATAACTCTTCTTGGACAGATAACATGATTTATAACATTTTCTGGGTTAATGCAAATCCAAAATACAAAAACCAAGGAATTGGATCTAAATTAATTAATGATTTAATAGATAGAATAAAAAAATCAAAAATAGTTAAAGCAAAAATGATCCTTATATCCACAAAGATTCCAAATTTTTATAAAAAATTCGGATTCAAGAAAATAACATCCAAATATGATAAGGATTATATCTTAATGTCTTTAAATTTGTAATACCTCATTACCATTATCAGCAACAATATTATCTTTTATCTATTCCCTCATTTCATCAGCCCTAACATTTCCAAAAGGTGTAGGATAATTTCCTGTTAAACATGCATTACATATATCCTCTGGATTCATTTCTACAGCAGATCCCAGGCGATCTATATCCATAAATACAAAACTATCTGCATCAATTCTTTGTGCAACTACATCTTCAAGTTGTCTTCCATTAGTATCAACATTTGCAATTAATTCATTAAAACTTGCAAAATCCACCCCATAAAAGCAAGGATGCTTTATCGGAGGCTCAGTAACTCTAACATGAACTTCGCTAGGATTTCCTCCCCCCCTAAATAAACTTATTACCTTTTTTAATGTTTCAGACCTAACTATACTATCATCTATCAATATAACTTTCTTCCCATCAACAACCTCAGGTATAATTTGATATTTACTACTCATAATCCTATCTCTTTTCTTTTCCGCATTAATAAATCCCCTTTTAGGATTAATTCTATCAAGCGCACTCATATAAGGTGCATTAAAATGGTATGCAAAAGCTTCTGCAGCTGGAATTGCACTTTCAGGGACAGGCACAATAACATAATCTCCTGGGTGTGCCTTTAAATCCTCAGCTAATGGCTCTTTCTCAGCAAGAGCCCTTCCTAAATTTTGCCTTATACTAAATACAGACTCTCCCTCAAAATGTGAAGCTTTATTCATAAAGTAAACATATTCAAAATGGCAATGAGCTCTTGCAGCCTCATTAATTTTTTCAAATTTCAAATCATTATCCTCCACTACTACCAAATTTCCAGGTTCAACACTATTAAATTGAGTAATGCCTAACTGTTTTAATGCAACAGTTTCAGAAGCAAAAGCATAACACTCTTCAGTTTCACCATATACTAATGGTTTAAATCCCTGAGGATCTCTCAAAATATTCAAAACACCATTATCTAAAAGTGTTGCGATACTATAGGCTCCATCTACACTATTACAAACCTCTTCCCAAATTTCCCTTGCATTATCATTTGAATAGCCTTCTCTCGCATCAAGAGACTTAGATAATAAATGCATTAAAACCTCAGTATCCACCTCTGTTTCTAAATCAAAATGTTGAGCTGCAAACTGTTGCCTCAGCTCATTATAATTTGCGATATTACCATTATATGCTATAGCAAATCTTTTAGAATTTTCACCATGCCGCCTATAAAAAGGTTGAGTTGAATCTGAAGATTCCTCTCTATCTCCAGAAGTTCCATATCTTACATGACCAAGCCCAGAAATCCCATTATAAAATTCGTCAACCCCTTCAAGTCCAAAAAATTCAGCTGCACTAGATGTTTTTTTTCTATGTCTAAATGTTTTTCCAGAAGCTCCATTATGCTCATGATAAATAGTAATTCCTGTCCCCGTCTGCCCACGGTGCTGTAATGCCTCAAGCATCAAATTTAAAGCATGAGGCACATATCCTGAATTCTCAGTACGATTCTTCATATAAACAGCGGCAACACCACATTCCTCTTCAATTCTTTCACCCATCTCCAATTAAATATCTCCCATCATTTAAACAATACTATTCTACAAAATATAAATCAAAACCATTTCTCAATATGTGAAGTTTCATAACTTGAAGAAACGAACTTTTGAGAAATGTTCAAAACCATTTCTCAATACTTTCTTGTTTCTCATTACATGAAGGTTCGTGAGAATCGAATGTTTGAGAAACTAGAACCACTTTTCTATTGATTCTTGTTTCTCATTATCCTTACCAAAAATACTTTCAATATATTTCTTTGTCAATTCTAAATCCTGTTTAATATAAACTGGAACGTCATAATTTCGAGTTAAATCCAGTGCAGGTTCTAAATATTTAACAATACTTCCATAACTAATAGTAAAAATTAACTTAGGATTATTACACTTATTACACTTACCATTTAGTGGAACCCTCCTATAAATCTCATTACACCTTCCACACCTAAAGCTCTGTTGTGTAAATTTTCTCAAGTTACCCTTCAAATCCCTCATAAAATGGCGATCTATAATCAATCTAGCAACATCCCCATGATCAACACTCCTCAATTTCTCACATAAATGCATCTGAGCTTCAACCTTATCCTTCATTGTTGGTAATGTCTTGTAAGAACTACACAATGCCCCCTTATTTATATCACTAACATCATGAGTAAACCCTGTATTTATATATGGATCCTCACCCCTACCTATTCTCTGCTTAACCATTTCAATTTCTATTTCACGCGAATGTTTTCTCTCTTCAGCAGCCCTATACATTTCTAAGGGATAATTATTAACTAATTCAAAATCTAAAATTTGGTCATCAACTTCCTTAGCTAAAATCTTCCCATTTAAAACTAAAGGTGCATCCTGAGTAGCACCCCTATGTGCACTTAAAAATTTCTTTGAGAAATTTATCAAAACATCTAACAACAACATCATTGCTGCCTCATCACCATCACAATCTCTTCTCATAGCAGCATGTAAATAAGGACTAGCTACTAAACCCTGAATCTTAGTAAATCCAATAAACCTGCATATAACTCCAGCACAATTATGGGGAGCCATACAAACCCCTAATTGACCAATTAAATCATCACGAGTTTTTATATTAAAAAACTTAGGCAAACCATAAAACTTTTCAAGTAATTCATCAACATAATTAGCAATATTCATAAAAACAGTATCAGCTCGCACATCACCAGATAAATCATTACACGGAATTAAAACATCATGAGGTTTCAATTCCAAAATTTGATCACCCTTTACTAAATCGTCTCCCTTATGATCTTTAGTGTAACCTAATTGCCTTAACTTATCTACACTAACTTCTATTTCATTAGGCCTAAAATGGCTCAAGGGAACTTCAGTCATATCATACCTAATAGTGCCCTCCTTATTTACACACAAATTATATTTTGACCTTATTATACCCTTAACAAGATTCTCAATATCGTGGTCCTTACTACTAGTGCCACGAATTCCCTTAATTAGTTGAGGCATTTCCACCTTCAACAACCCTAATTTTTCCCTTGCCTTGTCATAATAATGCTTCATATCAATCCTTCCAGTTTTAAAATTATTTCCAATATCATGCGTCTTACATATTAGATCAACTTCACTGTCACACATCCTACAATAATATTTTTTCTCTGTTTTTTCAGAACATACTTCACATTTCCTATAAATGGTTTCTCTTTCACATTTCTTACAATAATTATATGGGAACTCTCCCTTGACAGTTCCAATCTTATTTGCAGCCTCATTAATGCTCCTTAACCTTCCACCCTCCTCCCCAACAGGAAAAATTATACTGGGACTTCCAATTAATTTACGCATCTTCGCCTTCTCAGGTCTAGCCATCCTACTTCCGATAAATTCCCCAGCTTTATCTTTAATATGATATTTAGAAATTTCATTAATTATTTCTAAAACCTTACCTCCCTCCAATTTAAGATCGATTTTCTCTTCAAATAATTCCTCTCTCTTCTTAAATTTATAATCAAATTGTATCTCTCCGACAAAATCTGAAGCAAATCCCAAATTAATCAATAATCCTATTGTATCTTTTTTTTCTAAGATAACATTCTCCGTACTTAATGTGTGATCTATACCAAGTAATTCTAAGGTTCTCTTTCCAACTTTAAATCTCTCCTTCTCAGAGTTATTATATGGAAAAATTAATTTATTTTCATCAACCCTAGAATGTTGTATCCAATCTATAAAACCCAAAAACTGGCTATAATCTATCTGGTTCCAATAATAGATATAACTAGGATGTAAAGGAATATTATACTTATCACTTAAGTCAATAGCCTCTTCCACACTTACATCAAATTCATAATCAACACTGCCATTTTTATCATTCAATTCCAACTTCCACCACTCCTCAACATATCCTGGCTTAGGTAATATTGAATTTCTATTTAATACATCTCCCAATGGGAACAATAAATCACCCAGGTAAATCACCTCTTCAATTTCATCATAAAGTTCCTTAGTCTCCTCATAATCCTTCATCCGCTTAACACTACCATTTTTAAATTTAACAATCGGACCATCAATTTCATCACAAGGAGTAACTATGCATCCCTTTGTAGGTTTCTCAATTTTCAATTGCGTGCCTGTAGCAATAAAATCATCAGTCACTGCCATAGTTGCAGGATGAACACTCACTGCACTAAATCCTGCAGCTCTACTTCGCCCATATCTAAATCTTAATCCCTGGCCAGGATGACCAAATACTGGACGTCCAGCAACCAAATCCTTAATATAAGTTGGGCTATCATCTGTCTTACCCTTCTCTCTTTTCTCATGCAACTCTACATACTCTTCTAACCATTCCCAATCATCAACCTTCAATCCATTTTTCTGAATTCCTCTTAATATTCTTAATCCCTTCTTAGCTTTCTGTGCCAACCCTTCACCATTAACTAAACAAAACCCACCTCTAATAAAGTCGCTCTCTACTCTTGGAAGATCTTTATAATTTGAAACTTCTCTTTTCTCAGTTGGGTCTCCTGCAATCTGAATAGGACAATTCTTAGCAATAAAATAAATCTCTTCTTCAGTTGGTAAATACTGTAGATTAGTAATCCTCTCATGATAATCATATAACTCAGTTACTGTACGCTTACATTCTATCTCAGTAGGATCATATTTAGAATATCCAAAAACCTGCCTAATATAATCAATTAAAATTACTCCAACACAAGTTGCAGTTGTCCCAGCACTCCTTATAGGTCCTGAAAAAAAAGCCTTAAGATATGTTTCACCCAATTGGGTCTTGCCTGTTTTTAATTCTGTATAACCCTCTATAGGGCTACTTACAACTCCTAAAGTCGTATATCCAAAGCCCACCCTAATCCCAGCATCCATCGCCTCCAATTGAGTTTCAAATTTACAATATTTTTCTTTAGCAATTTCTTCTGCAATAACAAAACTTACAGTATTATCTAAGGCACCATACTCCTTCTCCAAATCCAAGATTCTATTAATTATATCCTCATTATCTAACTGAGGATATTTAGTAGCTATCAATCTAACAACTTTAGCTGCCATAGTTAAAGCTAAAGGCACTTCCACTTCATCTACTGGATCAAGCCCCATAGCCCTAGCAGCCCTAGCAACCTTATAATTATCTTCTATATTTTCACTCAAACTATCAAAATATTTTACTGATTGTTCACTTAATCCGTTTTCTCCCACTCTTCAACTTCATCTCCTTTCAATATTTTATCCAACATCTCTAGCTCTTCATAAATTCCCTCTATCAATTCATATTCTTTGGCTTCATCAAGAGTAACCCATTTATGATCGACACTTTCATCATTCAGTTTAACATCTCCTTCATGATGGTCACAATATAAACTAAATATCATTAATGGATGCTCTCCAGCTATCATAGTCATATTTGTCAAATATTTTATATTTTTTATAGTTAAACCAACTTCTTCCATTATCTCTCTTCTTAAAACCTTTTCAACAACATTATACCAATGACTACTCGTATCTTTTTTATCATTAACATAATCTACCATTTCTAAATTTCCACCAGGTACAGTCCACATACTAGAAAACAACCTTTTTTCCTTAGATCTCTGGGTAATCAGATACTTTCCATCTCTAATTATAATCCCAGTTATTGCAATATGATGTTTATTATCAGACTCACTCATTTTCCACCACCTGAAAGATCATCCCCTGTAAAGTCTAATATCCTTATCTCTCTACTTTTCAAATTTAATATGGGGACCTTACAAGGATCTGGATCATTACCTACCTTCTCTTCAAAAGCAGTTCTTGCTTGCCAACAACTATTAGCAATAATTAATACATTATTATAACTATCAATATCCGTCCTATGTAAATCTCCTGTAGTAATTATATCTGGAACCTCTCTAATTAGCATAGGGTCATTATCTGAAGGTATATATGTTGTAGCCCCATGAGTGGGTGCCAAATGGCGCCTTAATAATAAATGTTTGATAACCTTTGCAGGAGAAGAATGTGCATTAGCTAATCTTAGTTCCTCAATTTCTCCAATAATGTTATGCATACTGGCTCCATGATACATCAATACCTTTATCCCTTCTTTTCCATCCTTTCCACCTATTTCAACAAAGCTTGGATTACTAACAATATGCATATTAGGTAATTTATGCAAGGCTTCTCCAAAATCATCCCCCACAGGTGGTTGAGGTTCAGGTACTCTGACCCCATCATGTTGACCTGCACATTGAATGATCTGAATATGTTTTGGAATCTTACTATAAAATTCAGCCAATCTATTATATTGCGTCTTAATATCTTTAATTACTAACTCTTTTTCCTGACCAGGGTAAACTCCAACACCCTCTATAGTATCTCCAACTACAAACATATACTTAATTTTTTTCAGAGTTTCCTTCTTTTTAAAATCACTTCCCTCCCCATTCAGCCAATTTATAAATTTCATAAAGTTATCTCCCAAAAAGTTATTACTTCCAACATGAACATCTGAAATAAATAATGCATATTGTTCTTCATCTAATCTCTTTTTTTCAGAAATATGGCAATCTGGATAAAAAAAATCATTAACAAACAAAAAATCCCTAGTGCCATTACATTTGAACCCAATAATATCATCTAATAATATTTCTTTAGATTTTTCATAAATTTCCTCTTTATTCTGATTAATTAATAACTTAGCAGATCCTGTCAAATCTTCAACTTCTAAAATTAGATTCTTATTTTTTGTAATTTGTTTCTTAGTAACAATCCCTATAATGCATATTTCATTATTCCCAGTAATTTTATCAATAGAAATAAGATTATCTAATTCAGGTCTTTCCATTAATAAATTTTTCATTCCATTATATCTACTCTTAAAATGTTTTACAAAACTTCTAACATCTAACTTCTGAGTTGCAATTATAGGTGAAGATAATATCTTAACAGTCCCAGGCTCAATCTCATCAATCATAGTATGAGAATTAGAGTTACTTACATTTTCCTGAGAAGAAATTGGTTGTTCTACATTTTCGCGAGCTGGATTTCCATTTTCAATAATACTTTCCTTCTTCACTTCAACAGATATAGAAACATTTACAAAATATTTGTCAACTAACTTCTTCTTTCCATCATCTAACTCATATAAAATAGGTTTTATCTTTTCAATATTATCTCCTACTAACCCCTTAGTTATAATTTTCCTTTTAGAAACTAATGCAATCTTATCTAAAATCTCATTTGCAACATCGCTATCATCCAATTCATTAAGAAAGTCTAACATTTCCTTATCTAAAAGAAATCCCTTCTCTACAAATAATTTCAATATATTTCCCATTTTTCATATCCTCATTTAGATTAATATCAAAACTGTTTAAACTTTTTAAATTAAATTACAATCCCAAACTATCTTCTAAAATATTTTTTGCCTTATCCTTAATATTATCAGGTATAGCTAACTTAATTTCCCTCATCCTTCCATGCCTACCCTTACTAATTACTCTAGCATTTATTAGACCCAGCATATCTAGTTCTGCAATAATGTCACTCACTCTTCTTTGAGTAAGTATATCTACATTAACTTTTTTACATATTGCCTCATAATAATCAAAAATATCTCCTGTAAAAACACTATTATTCTTATCTTTTTCTACCAATTCAATTATTGAATACAAAATCATCTGAAATTGCTTAGTCCCAGTCTCAACTACATCCAAAATCTTATCTTTTTCTATTTTTTCATTGGCTTGATCTATATGGTCGACATCAATTTTCTTACATGAGCTTCTTTCAGCCAATTCTCCTGCAACCCTCAATAAATCTAAGGCTCGTCTGGCATCTCCATGTTCACGAGCAGCATAAGCAGCACACTTTGCTATAACACCCTCATTAACAACATCAGGTTTAAATGAATCATTTGCCCGCTTCCTCAATATATCTTGTAATTGAACTGCATTATAAGGAGGGAAAACTATCTCTTCCTCACTTAAACTACTCCTAACTCTTTGATCAATCATATCTAAAAACCTCAAATCATTACTTATCCCAACTACAATTATCTGAGTATTATTCAATTCACTATTCAACCTAGTTAAGTTATAAAGAAATTCATCACTAATTTTCTTAACTGCTTGATCAATTTCATCCAATATCAAAATTAGCAATTTCTCTTTACTACCTTCTAAAATATCTAAAAATTTCAAATAAACTTGATCAGTAGGTAATCCCGTAGAAGGAACACTCCCACCCAATTTCTTTATTAATTCAGCTAAAATCCTATATTCAGTATCAGCTACCTTCTTTAATTTACAATTTAAATATTCTACTCTCAAAATCTTATCTTCTCCAGATCTTTTTGATAATTCATTTGCAACATGTTGCACTGAAAGAGTCTTACCTGTACCAGTTTTACCATAAATAAATAAATTACTAGTCTTCTCACCAAGTAAACTAGGGGCCAAAATACTTGCAACATTCTTTATTTGATCGCCCCTATGAGGAATATCTTCTGGAGAATGATTTGACTGTAAAATCTGTTTATTCTTAAACAAACTCCTACTTTCTACTGAATCAAATATCTCATCTAGTTCCATTTTACCCCTTTTATACTTCCCCTTAGTTTATAATATTTACAAGAACAACTAAACTTTATAAATTGAATTGTTCACTCTCCAATAACACCTTAGGTTCTTATGGAAAAAGTACTATTTTTACCATCCATAAAATAGGTTTTCACACTTAAAATTAAGATATTTTCATAACTTTATTAACGACTAAAAATACCATTAAAGCATCTACCACCTCACACCATCATTTCTACTGGAGATAATAATATAGTCACTTCCTAAGTTAACTTTTACAAGATTATATTAGATTTTACAAGATTATATTAGATTTTACAAGATTATATTAGATTTTACAAGATTATATTAGATTTTACAAGATTATATTAGATTTTACAAGATTATATTAGATTTTACAAAGTTTTATTATTATAATAGTAAAATAAGATTATTTTATTATATTTTATTAATTATTTTAAGATTATAGTTTATAATATATATTATAATATATTCTTTATAAAATATATATCATAACATATAAGAAATAACATAGTTTTAATAATATATACTTTAATATATATAATACAATATAGTAAAGCTTATAAATAAAAATAATAAAATAAAAATCTATTATTATATATATCTCTATAGGAAATCAAGGGGGGAGGGGTACAATACAATATATAATATATATAAATATAATAATATATAATAATAAATTATTATTAATATAATAAATAAAATTAATAAATTATAATAATATATAATAATAATATCCTGAAATTTAATAAAATTTCATTATAATTAGTAATAATATCAATTTACAACTAAGAATATAATAACACCCTATAAATCATAAGAAAGTTTATAAAGAATAATCCTCTTCAATCAACATGGCTATTGAAAAGAAACCACATAAGGAAATACTTACAAAGCCTGTGGTAACAAAAGAGGGTAAAAAATTAGGTGTTGTTAAAGATATTACATTTGAAACTAGGACTGGAGAACTTATTCATATCATAATTAAAGATCCTTCAGAATATTCTAGTCAATTAAATCTAGAAAGGTCTCAGCAATCAGAAATATTAATCCCATATAATTCAATAATTGCTATAGGTGATTTTGTAGTTGTATCTGAAGAAGATTTGATGTAATCATTCAACATACAACCTATTATCTTACAACAATATTTAAAAACTAAACATTACAAATATATTTACATAAAAAGATGAAAATAATAGGATTCAATTTAACAAGCATTCATGTAGATCGAAAAGATATAATAGATCAAAATGTACAAATAACTCAAAATGTTGATATTAAAGAACTTAGTGAGGAAGATGTACCTATTGCAAATAGGGCTGCCTTAAAACTATCTTTTAATTTAGTTGTAAAATATTCAGAAGATCTTGCAAAGCTTGAAATGGGTGGTAATATATTAATACTTCCTGAAGAGGATGAAGAAAAGAAGATTAAAGAATCTTGGAAGGATAAGAAGATACCTGAAGATATGAAGGTACCATTATTTAATTTTATAATGAACAAATGTAATGTTAAAGCACTGCATATTGAAGATGAGATGAATATGCCATTACATATTCCTATGCCTAGATTAACTAATGAACATAAAGAAAAGTCTAATTAATTAGGTCCTTCAACTTCCCAAAATCATATTCCTTCTTTTCATCATTGTTATAAATAACTACATTAAATTTCTTCAAATCTTTAAACATGATAAATGAAAAATCATGCTTATCTTCCATTACATTCAGGTCACTCCCATATTTTATATCTGAAAAACTAGGAAAAACAATCAAATTTTTCATTTTCCACTTACCTTTCAAAAAACATTTGAATCTTTCCTGTTTATAATTATCTGACAGTTTTATCGACGGGTGCCAATGTCCAAACAATAACCAATCAGTATTTAAACACTGTTCAAACATCTTATCTCCATGTAAAAAACAGTATTTTTTACCTCCAATTTCAATTATAAAATATTCCTTTAATTCAATATCCCTTTTCTTACAAATAGGTTCGAGTATAGTATCATGATTTCCCCTTACTACCATCAGTTTTGCACCACGGCTTCTTACTTCCAAATAATCAAAAAAAGAAAGTACTTCTCTCCATTCTATTTCACTTATCTCTCCAAAATTATGCTTAACATCTCCCAATAATATTATCCTTTTTACTCTAACATCCATTCCATCTATATGTTCAAACACTCCTTCCAATTTCTCAATTATGTTTTCTAATTAAACCTGTCCAACACTTCTTCCAAACCTCTCATCATAACCTATGTGCAGATCCCCGATTACCAAAGTATCTTTAATTAATAGGCAGTCATGCAGGAATTTCATTCCTCTATCTCTTTCAATATTTCCTCATGCATCCCTTTCAAAAACTTCAACTTATCTTCAATTTTCAATAAATCACTATAGCCTTGCATAACTAAATTCAATGCAAATGGACTCGGTAATTTTGTATGTATCTTTTCAATGGCAACCTTACCCTCCTTAATCCAACCTAATACCATTTTAGCATTATCTATATCCATCAAATCCTCTAATACTTCACGTCTAGCTTCCTTTAAAATAGGAAAATCACGACTAATTTTATTTATAGCAGAAAGTAAAAAGAAACTATTCATCTGCTGCTTACCTACAGATTTACTTCTTCCCTTATAATTTCTTAAAATCATTAAACTTCTTGCAGCACAATGGCGAAATCTCCTCTTTAAGACTTCAGTCTTAGAAATAGCTTCCTCTAAGGCCTCCTGCAAATTTTCAACAGTAAGAACTTTCAAAGCTCCGTCAATGGGCAAATTTTCTCCAGCAAAATAAAACCCATTATCATTTATTCCTATTTCAATATCACGTCCTACCTTATTTCCCATCAATAAACCTATGGACCTTGAAAGCGCATCATTAACTCGCCGCCCATACAAACTATGAAAGATAACATAATTTTTCTCGCCCTTATAATGTTCTATTAAAATTCTGCCACTATGGGGAATTTTAACATACCTATATTGCTCATAAAAATAATTATAAATACTTTTAGCAGCTGAATCCCCCAAATAACAATGTTCTTTAATAAAATTTACAATTTCAGCCTTCTCCATCTTTTTCTCAAATCTATCATTTACCATCTTTCTAAATTTACCAATTTCAATCGCTGAATCAAAACTTAAAGGCATTTGTTCAGAAAACCAACTAGGTATGGTGGGGGTTTTTTTTATCCCATCTTTAACATATGCCTTCATACCCTTTGTATAAAGAAATTGATATTTCTTTCCACCCAATACAAATACATCTCCAGGTTTCATCTTCTCTAAAAAAGACTCATCAACCATCCCAACACTACTTCCCTTCCTTCCCCCTTGCCCAATTTCAACAGTAATAAAACTCTCCTCAGGAATAGTTCCAATATTTGTCATATAAATTACTCTAGCTAACTTACCTCTTTTACCAAGTTGTTTTGTTTCTTTATCATACCATATCTTTGCATAAACATTCCTATGCTCTAACGCATACTCACCAGCTAAATAGCTAATAACTGACATAAAATCCTCCTTACTCAATTCTGAATAACAATAACTTTTCTTAATCATCTTAAACATCTCATCAATATTCCAAATCTTCTGAATACACATACCATAAATCTGTTGACTTAAAACATCCAAACAATTCCTAGGAATATGAATCTTATCAATTCTCTTCTCAACACACTCCTTATTCAAGATGCTACATTCAACCAAATCATCTCTGTCGAGTACCAAAAACCTACCTTTACTGACGTCATGTAACTTATGTCCAGCTCTTCCAATTCTTTGTAGTGCTCTAGCACTACCTTTAGGACTTCCCAACAAAACAACAAGATCAATATAACCAATATCAATTCCGAGTTCTAAACTACTTGAAGTAACAACAACCTTTAATTCACCATTCCTCAATTTCTCTTCAATTTCAAACCTATATTCCTTACTCAATGAAGAATGATGTGCCCCAATGTTCTCAATATAATTCTCTGGAAACATATCCTTCAAATGATTTATAACTCGTTCAGTTCCTGCTCTAGTATTTGTGAAAACAACAGTAGTCTTATGTTCTTGAATTAATTTATCTAAAAGGCCATACATGGAGTTATACATTTCATTACTATCAATATTAATTAGATCCTTAACTCCAGTTAATACTTTAACATCCGTTACCTTACTAGCTTTAACTTCAGATATCAAACAATCTCTACCCATACCAACTAAAAAATTAGCTATTCTATCTATTGGAGCAACCGTTGCACTCAATCCTACTCTTACTGGAGTAATACTACTAAGTTCCTCAAGTCTCTCCAAACTAATACTAAGATAAACGCCACGTTTATTATCTAATGAATGTATCTCATCAACAATAACAAACTCAACATTACCAAAAAGTTCAATAAATTTTTTAGTTGTAAGAACAATTGCCAAACTTTCAGGAGTCGTAATAAATATATGGGGTGGCTTTTTCAACATCTTAGCTTTCTCATAGGGAGTCGTATCTCCAGTACGAAGTCCAACACGTATTTTCTGTAACTCAATACCTTTACCAATAGCAATTTCATTTATCTCAGCAAGAGGGCGTTCAAGGTTAACAAATATATCATTATTTAGTGCCTTTAACGGCGAACTATATATACAATACACCTTATCCTCTAATTCATTCTTCTTAGCTAAACCCACAAGATAATTCAATATACTTAAAAAACTTGTAAGAGTCTTACCACTTCCAGTACTGGCACTTATCAAGATATTCTTTCTCTCATGAATATTCATAACACCATGCAACTGACTTTTCGAAAACTTCTCAAACTTACTAAAGAACCATTCTTTAACAAGCGGATCCAAAATCCCAATTAACATTGCTTCATCTCTAATTTCAGTCCTCGGATATATTTGACTCTCCATGATATAGGTCCCTCTTAAATTTTTTCTTAGAAATTACTTTCGGCTTATTAACTATCATTAAGAATGGATATTCATATTTAAAACTTTTCATCAAAAACTTTAAATCCTATCTTACCTTAGACATCCTATGAGAATTTCAGATCAAAAAAAGGAGAAAATTGTAGAACAGATTCTACATTACTTATTTCAATCATTTCCTAATAACCCCTTCACAGCTCAAATAGCAAGAGAAATTGCCCGGGATGAGGAATTCATAAAAAAACTACTATTGGAATTAAAAGAAAAAAACATAGTAATAGCGATAAGAAAAGACAATAAGGGTAACCAATATTCTAGATCGATTAAGTGGAAATTATCAAGCAGAGTCTATGACCTATATCATTCTAAACAATAGAAATAAATCTACATATCCTTATATAAAATCCACAACATCAAGCATAATGGAAGAAAATATTAAAGAAGCATTTTTAAAAGTAAAGGATGATATAAATTTTCTCAACAACGAACTTCTCGACATAAAAACAACTATGGGAGATCTACATGAAATCATGAAAAATCTTACAAATAAGCTTGAAAATCAAGAAAAACAAGTCTCGACAGACAGACAGACACTCAGACAGATAAATACGACAGAAGATACCTCTTCGACACATAATGCGACAGTTCCACAGGAAGTAGGGGGGTTAAAACCACTAAATATACCTAGTTCCATAGGAAATCAAGGGGTTTCGACAGACAGACAGACACTCAGACAGACAGACAATTCGACACATATTTCCCTTATAAATACCGAAAAAACAATAGATTCTAATATCCAGGAAGCCAGTGAGATACTAGATTCCTTAGACTCTTTAAAGAAGGAAATTAGACTCAAATTTAAACATCTAACAAGCCAGGAAATGTTAGTTTTCTCGACGATATATCAGCTAGAGGAGCAGGGAAATACTGAAATAACTTACAAATTATTATCTTCAACACTAAGGCTGTCTGAAAGTTCATTAAGGGATTATGTTCAAAGAATGATAACTAAGGGCATTTCTATTCAAAAAGAGAAGGTAAATAACAAGAAATTACTCTTATCTATCTCTCCAAACCTTAAGAAAATAGCCTCTCTATCTACTATAATTCAGCTTAGAGAGCTTTAAACCTACATATTTAACTACTTCAGATAATTTAAAATAGAAACATTTATATAATATAAATTCGTAATAGTGAATATAATATGGAAAATAAAATAACAAAAGATTGGTTTGTAGGCTTCATAGAAGGGGAAGGAAACTTCCATGTTGGACTCAGTAACACAAAGAATAATCCTGGATATCCCTTTGATACATACCCCTTTTTACAGTTTAGGATCTTTTTAAGAGAGGATGATGAAGAGGTATTACAATTAATAAAAGAGTTTTTAGGATTTGGAAATATCTATAAAAAAAGCCTAAAATATAATAGGGATCGTGGATTCAAGGCAATGGATCAATGCAACTTTGTCGTCGGTAACTCTAAAGATTTATTAAAATTGAAGGATATTTTATCAGATTCCTGCCTATTCACAAAAAAGAAAAAAGATAGGAAGCTTTTCTTTAAGATATTAGATATGAAGATAGAAAAAAAACACCTTAATGAAGAGGGATACAGGGAGATGCTAAGCCTAATAGGAGGCCTTAACAGTGGCGAGAGGGGCAATTTTAAACCTGGAAACAATAGAAAGCTATACTTTGCTAAGTAATGATTCTAAATTCGCCTCACCGAATATAGATCATATACGCTGATTAAAACTATTATGGGGTCATTCTTCATACTTTCAGGCCTTTAAAACCCTATATTTAGATATTTAAGGACTTTAAACCTAGACTCTCATTTTTAACATCTAAGCATTAATTTTTCTCTTAACACTTAACTTTCACCAATTCTCCTGTATTTTATGCATTTCACCCACTCTCACATTTCTATTATTTAACCTATCAAAGGCCATATAACTCACTTTTACCGTAGATTAGCATATTATCAACTCTAACCTTTCACCTTTTCTATTATTAATAAGTTCTCTATATTGACTAGTACTCACTTTTCACACTTTTGAGGATATAAGGAGATATTAGACCATTCTCTCCTTCAATAATCCTCACTTTTCATGTATTTTTATATGAATATGACTGTTTTCTACTATTATTTGTATCTTTTAACTCTCACTTTTCGTCTTTTTGACCCTTAATTACACTTAAACCCTTCTTTTTCATAAAAAGCAGCGCTTTTTCTACTATTTCTCTCTCCCTTTTCTTCATTTTCCCTTATTCCTGACCTTATTTGTTTTTAATAACAAATCACGAGTTTGTTCAGGTATAAACACCCTTTTCTTATTATTTTCACCAATTATTTCTTCAATTAAACCTTCACTTTTCTGCTTAATGCTATTCACTTGCCCCCTAATGGTTGATTTCCTCTTTCCAAGCATTGCAGCTAAATCTTCATAACTTAATTTCAAATCAGAGTTCATTAGTACAAATACAATAGCCCTCTCATTTGTTGTTAAATTGTCCAAAAATACTGTTTGGACAGTTGATTGAACAGTGTTTAAAACATCAACATCAGCTGTCTGTTTATTCAACACTGTTGGTGACTGTTGGTAGAACGACCCTTTTCCAACAATTGCCAGCATGTTTTTTATATTTTCTAATTCATCTCTCGCCGTCGCTAATTCTTCCCTTACAGTATCAAATTCACTGTTTACATCAGAATTCTGTTTGTCCAAGTGTTTAATCCACTTACTATAGCTGTCCATGTCCTGTTTAACTTTGTTGAAGCCTGTTTGAACAGCCATCTTCAACTGATCAACATCATCTTTTTCTGCCTTTTTACTAAAAAATCCAAACATAATATTTACTAGGAGTTTACATATATAAAGCTTTCTCTCAGCGTCTATAAAATTAAGTTTTATCGTCGATAAAACTAGTATATTAGGATCAATAATATTTAATAATCTTTATAACTATCTATAAAACACTACTTAAACACTGTTTTTTGTCCAAAAACACCCCTTAAACACCATTTTTCAACATATAAACACCAATAATTAACTAATTTTTTGCTAAAAATTAACAAAAAACAACCTAAATCACCCAATTTTCATAATATCTTCGACAAATAACAATAATTAACAAAAAACATATTAACAATTACCACACTTAATTAACTAAATTTATACTATATTCTTATTAAAAAATAGCTTAAGAAAGCCGTTTAAGGGATATTTTGATAAAATTTTAACCAACCAATCAAATAAGGCCAATATTTATAAAACAAGTAAATTTCAACCTTTTGTAAAAAGTAGTGAAGAAATTATAAGAATTACGCGAAATAGATTGCAGCAAAATTCACAGTTTCTAAAAAACGCAGCAATCGCAAAAAACCTAGCTTAAGCTGGATTTACAACCCAGCAGGTATTGGTTGTCCTAGTTGTAATAGGAGCTATCCAAAACTAAGCAAAGGCAATAATAATGGCAATTATGGAAAAATGAAAAATTTCATATATCTATTATTATGAATATGGGTGAGTCTCTAGTAAAATAGAAAATCCACCCAATTATCTTTAATTAGGAATCAAACAAATCACAATGTTTTTATATCCATTTTCAGTAGTTATATTATCTTAGTAATCTTTGATTACTATGGACCCTAAAAACAAGCCTATTGGATTGTTTTTTTGGTATTTATGATGAAAAGGAGGTTAAAATGAAAAAAGATATGAAAGATGGAAAGTGTGAGTGTAGCACATGTAGTTGGGTTCATTGGTTATTACCAATAGTACTTCTACTTGTAGCACTTGTACCAGGATGGTTAACATCTATGGGTGGTAAGTGGGCTGTAATAATTGTAGCAGCATTATACATTATTAAGCAGCTAAAGCCCTGTAAGACTTGTATGGCTAGGTAAATAACCAGCATTTTATTTTTAACCTAAGCTTCCATGAGGTTTAGGGAACAAAAATCTTCAATTTTTATTTTTTTATCCATTTTTCTTATTATTCACACTTAAACATCACAAAAAACACTGTTTTCCACCCATCTAAACGGCTAAGAAGACGTTTAAACACCATGTTATCGTCGATAAACCTTTACAAACACAATCAACTCCCATAAACAACTAAAACCTTTAAGCAAAACCTAATAACTTTAGCATGTATAAATGTAGTGGTTAAATATAGTATTTTTATAGATTGTAGTGGACAAATACTTACCTAAACACTTTTATATTATAATAACTTTCATTAACTATGGGAGCAAAATTATATGGTGGCGTCGTAGCATCTATTCTCTATGTAGTTATACTTAGACTAACTTCAGGTCCTCCCTTCTGCAACACTAGTCAAGAGATCTTTGTAGGACCTTTCTTTTGTAGTTATTCGATAGCATTAGTTTTTGGTTTCTGGATATTTTTGCCATTAACTATCCTATTAGGAGTTTTCATAGGATATTTAATATCAAAAATGAAAAACCACAATAAACTCTCTAAATAATATTAAGGCACCCTTTTGAATATATAACTAAGCATAGGGATCAATTTATCTCCAAAAAACATTAATTCTTACACAAAAAACACTACTTTTCACCATTTAACACCTTTAAGCGTGAAAATTACGCACAAGGTACATTATAAGAACCCCTGATTAGGGCCGATTAATTTACAAAATTAAATACTAAAATAACTATTGAAACAATTATTAATGAAACTCCCAACCCCTTCATAAAATTATCTCTTTCATTTTTGTTATTTTTTTTAAATGTAAATCCAATACTAAATGCTTCAGAAAGATTTTTTGAAAATACGTAAATTATTAGCCCCATTAAAAAAAGAACTTCTACAAATGAATTGGCAACTATTTGGTTCATAAGCCTAAAAAGAATTCCCAGTTTAATAAATTTGCGATACCAAAACCAATGCAACAACTTCCTATCATCACTTAAAACTTCCTACACCTAAAATGTAATGCCTAATATAATCAATTATTCAATAAGGTAGTGCCTAATAAATAATTTTATATACCCATGGAATTGCAATTTAATATGAAAAGGTTTGATTTAACCAATATGGTTCACTTAAATGGGAACTTAGTATTAAGGGGAGAAAATACACCAATATTTCCTCCAAGTGTAGCTTATGCTATGACGTCTTTAGCAATTAATCCTGGTGAACCTACTGCAGTGTTTGATCCATTCTCGGGAGCTGGAACAATTCTAACTACTGGGGGATTGAGCTTCCCAAATGTAGTAGATCTCCATGGATCTGATCTAGACTCTGAGGCAGTGCTAGCAACACAAATGAACCTAGAAACTGCATTTGGCAATGATAATTACAGTTTAAATATAACTCAGGGAGATGCATTATCTAGAGAATTCCCAAAACCAAGCTATCCTCTAGCAATAATCACTGACCCTCCATTTGGTAGGAAATGTTCATGGAAAAACTCTAAGGGAGACCCTTCAGATAGCCCATTATTGGATCAATTTTTAGCCCGGGTTAGGGATGAAAATCCAGCTAGATTTGTTTTTTGTTATGATGGCAAGGAAGATCATTCACAGACTGTAAAAAGATATTTTGGAAGTGTTCAAAGAAATGATATAAAAGGAAGAGCTATATATTCTACAAATTAACTCTCACTTTTTCACAAATTCTTAAAACCTTCTCTTGAGTCCCTTAAGTCTATCATATTCTTCTTGTTCTTCACTTGTCCTTGAAGCAACCTTTTTCTTACTTTTTGAAGGCCATCTCTGCCCAGGCAATTTGCCTTTCACTTTGATATACTTCCCCTTTAATCCCTGGCGAGGATATCCACGAGAAAATTTATCAACAATTTTTCCAACTTCATTCTTATCCTGATCTTCCCAGAATTCATCATAATCAATTTCTTCTTTACTCATAAATCTAATTAAAAACTGTTTATTATTTAAACATTGTTCAAACACTATTTAAACAACTCCAAAAACTCCCCATACCCTTCATTCTCTAAGTCTGCCCTTGGAACAAACCTTAATGCTGCACTATTCATACAATATCTTTTCCCACCCTTATCCTTAGGACCATCATTAAACACATGCCCCAAATGATTATCTCCCTTTGCACTTCTTATTTCAGTCCTAGGAAACAATAAAATATAATCCCTTTTCTCAACAATGTTAGCAGTAATTAATGGCTGAGTAAAACTAGGCCATCCAGTCCCAGAATCATATTTATCCTTAGAACTATAAAGTGCTTCACCAGACAACAAATCAACATAAATCCCATCTTCCTTATTAGAATCATATTCATTATCAAATGCCCGCTCAGTTCCATCTTCTTGAGTAACTTTATATTGTATTGGAGTCAGTATCTTCCTCAATTCCTTTTCACTAGGTTTAACAAACTCTCCATTATTACTTAGTGGAACATTCTTTTCATCTCCCCAAACCTTATCAATAAACTGATCTCTTCCACTACCCTTTCTATATAATTTATATCTCAGGGGATTCTTGGTACTATAATCTTGATGATATTCCTCTGCAGGATAAAATGTAGTAAATTCTAATATTTGAGTAACAATCTTAGCATCATATCTCCCACTATTATCTAATTCTATTTTTGATTTTTCAGCTAATTCCTTCTGATCATCATCTTCATAATAAATTGCTGAAGTATATTGAAATCCACGATCTACAAAACTTCCTTCTGCATCAGTAGGATCTATATGTCTCCAAAATAAATCAAGAAGAATATTATAATCTAATTTTTTAGGATCGTATATTACTTGAACTGCCTCACGATGACTAGTCTGCCCACCAGCAACAGCATTATAGCTAGGATCTTTCTCTGTACCTCCAGCAAATCCGCTAATAACCTCTATAACTCCTGGCCTCTGTTCAAAATCATATTCACTACACCAGAAACAACCTCCAGAAAAAGTAGCTTTTTTGTATTTTCCTTGTTTAACCATATCATCTAATTCAGCAAAGCTAAGCTTATAATCATTTTGCTCTTCAAAGTTTGTCAGAATATAAGTTATACTACCTAAAACAATTAGTGCTACAATCAAAATTAATAATCCATATTTCATCAATCTAAATACAAATACCCCTTTAATAATTTATTCACTTATCGAAAAGTCACAAGCACCACACTTATAAAATCTATAATGCAAATCAAATTCCTCTAAGACAATATTATTACTATTACAACGAGGACATCTATAATCTACACTAGGCCTGGGACCTCTAACGAGTATGACCCGATCCATATAATTTAGAGGTATAACAACTTAATAAATATATTGAGGTTAAACAGCTTTGTTCGGAGTCACATAATTCTATGGTTAGACAGCAAATTTTCATCGAGTTTACCTCGTGAAAATTTAATAATTATCTTCGTCCGGAAGCATTCCGGACAGTGCTGGTTAAACAAAACCTTTATATTTCATAAATTTCTATATATAATATGAAAAAGAGGAAAAAAAGTTCAAAGAATTTTAATAAAAGAAAATTTTGGACAGGACTTATAGTTATTGCATTATTAATTGGAGCAGTAATTACTGCAGTACAAACAAGTTTCTATGGATTAGCAGTAGGTGTTTTTGTAGGATATTTAGTTTCTCATTTAATGGAAGGGATGTAATATTTCTAAATTATATATAATTTTTATCAAAACTAGCTTTACTATGATAAGTGTCTTAACTCTAAAATAGTACTAGGCTATTTATATACTATTCCTCAGTTTTCGACCATTTACACCCTATTTTTGCCTCGCGAGCCTCTTTTTCAGCAGCTAAAATCTCATTTTCATAATTCCGATCTCTATAAAATCTAGCAACCGCTAGTCCATTTGCAACTAATCTAATATTTATGTTCTCACCATCCAAGATCACATATCTCAAAAGTCTTCCATACTGATCCTTATCAGTTTTATCTTTTTCAAGCTCAACCTCTTTATCCAATATCCATTCTTCCATCTTCTCTTTTGCTTCCTTATAACAATCATATCCCCTTTCATCTGAATCAATCCCTAATAATCTTATATGTTCCCCATTTGCAACTATAGTGTCCCCATCTATAATTTTACTAACAAAAACAGTTTCTTTCCTATCAATAGAAATAACATTACCTGTACTATCTAAATTTTCAATCAATAAATAACTAGATCCTAAAAATAATATTACCAGAATTGAAAGCAAAGCTTTCATCAACTTTTCCCCTTAACCCTATCTATAACTTTCTGAAAACTAAAATGATAATCCCGTACCCTTATTGGAGCATTGGTAAGGGGGCGATTATGTGCGATAGCATTTCTTATAGGCTCCATCTCTTGTAATTTACTACACCATTCCTTGGTATCAAAATAATCTGAAAAAATAGGTTTATTACTCTCAATAATAATTCTGTAATCATAAAAATCTGCAAATAATAATAAATCTACTTCTTTTTCCTCCGCTAGTCCTTCTTCACGTCTTGAAGCGCATTTAGCTCTAACTTTTTTTGGAACTCCGTTCCTCCACCAATCCATTCCATGACTATCTTCCAACAAGTTTCTAATAGTCTCGCGAACATTATTTTCAAATAAATACATTGAATCTCTTTTTGAAACTTCATGATTTCCATCTGGCTCCGAAGTTTGCGACAAACATTTTGTTAAATATTCCTTAACTGAAGAACTGTCTGGCAATCCAGCCTGAAGTGTCTCTTTAAAATAGGGCTCAGCTTCATCAAATCTCCCCATTTTATACAACAATTCTCCCAACATAATTTTTGGAGCCCACAAATGAGGTCCTAATTTAACTGACTGCTTAAATAACTTCTCAATATACTCTAAAGATTCAATATTTTTTAGGGGCTTACTCATTAATTCCTTAGCTAAATAATAAAATGTCATAGCATCGCGAGGATTCTTTTTAATTTGTTCCCTAAGATATTGTTCCGAATTCATAATTCACCTCATGCTAGAATATAATAAAACAAACCCTCCATTCTTTTTAATGCTTTGTCTATTGCACTTTTTATATTGAGATAAGGACTTGGAGGCATAAGGGGGTTATTAAAAAGTGCAATTAGGAAACGAAGTTTACTTTACTCTTGATAGTGAATCAAAAATCTTTATAAACAAGTTCGCACAATTAAATATATGAAAAGACGATACCCTTGGTTTCCAATAACTGCCCTAATATTCTTTGCAGTAATGTACATTTTAGGACTTCTAAATATTATTCCTACATCTACCGAGTTACTAAACAATTATGAACAATATTTCATAATTAAGGGATATTTAGGACTATTCATAATAGTTGCTTTAGAGGGGCTAGTTTATCTAGGGCTCTATTCGCCAGGATCTTCTTTATTAGTTTATTCAGTACTTTATTCAAAAACTCTTCCAATACCCTTCTTTCTAATTAGTCTGACAGCAGGATTAGCATTAACCTTAACTTCAATAATTAATTATGGATTGGGGAGAGTCATAGGAAACAAACAAACAATAATCAAACAACCGTTTTTTGATGAAAAATTGTCTAAGAAAGGTTTATTTTGGTCATGCCTCCATCCAAATATATTAGCTTTTTATTTTTTCAATGAGGGAATGGGTAAAAAACCACTAAGAAAATTATGGCAAGTACCAATAATTGCTACAGCAGTAGGTTTTTTTTACACCCTAATATTTTATCTATTTTCTTCAATAATTGGATACAGATTAGAAAGGGTCCCCATAATGTTAGTAATTCTCATCGTCTGGCTTACAGTTAGGTGGAGGGAAGAGAATAAATGAACCAATCAGAATTCCTTCAAGATTTAAAAACTGAAATTAAAATTTCAAAACTTTCCCCCTACACTTTAAGAAATTACATGGATTCAAATAAAAGATTATTAAAATTCACAAATAAACAACCTGATAAAATTGAACAAAGAGACATCAAGAATTATCTAGCAAGTGAATTAGATCAACAATCGTCATCTTCAACAATCCTCTTCTTAGCTGCTATAAAATTTGCTTTTACTTCCTTATTACAAAAAGACCCTACAGCAGGAATCAAAAGGCCAAAAAATGAGAAAAAAATCCCAATAGTTTTAACTAAAGATGAAATCCAAAAACTTTTCATGGCAACTCAAACCAATAAGAGTAATCTCATTTTACAACTTCTCTACTCTTCAGGATTAAGAGTTTCAGAAATAGTAAACCTAAAACCTATAGATCTAGATCTAAATGAAAACATAGGGTGGGTTAGGGAGGGAAAAGGTAAGAAAGATAGAATGATTATTATTTCAAAAAAACTTTCAAGTAAATTAGACAAATTTATTAAGAAACATCAAGATTGGAATTATCTATTTTCAAAAGAAAAACCCCTCTCTACAAGAAATATCCAAAAAATAGTTCAGGCAACAACAAAAAGAGCAGGAATAGAAAAGTCTGTACATCCACACACATTAAGACATTCATTTGCAACCCATTTATTAGAAAATGGGGTAGATATAAGAAAGATCCAAGTTCTTTTAGGCCATGCCTCTTTAACAACCACCCAAATCTATGCACATGTATCGTCAAAAGAATTAAAGAAGATAGATAGCCCATTAGACTACTTCTAGCATCAGAATCTTTTTAAAGAAAATTCATTCATATGAAATATGATAATTAGTTATTTAGAAAGACTTCTTGAAAATACGACTAGTGGTAGGGATACTATTGGGCCTAGGGAACTTATCCCATTAAGAGTACCCACCATAAGCTATGGCGCTGAAGCAAGGGGTAGGATAAATCAAGGTTATAAGGATTCCCACCCAAAAAGACAGAGAAAACCTAACAGTAATGACAACTATGGAAAGAAAACACCGTAATCTTTTTATTGGTAACTAATTATTAACATATACCTAAGGTGACTACAATGACTATTTATTCCCATTCCAGACTCTCAAGTTTTGAGCAATGCCCTCAAAAATACGAGTTTAGATACATAAAAAGAATCCCTCCTGATTTTGATCAATCAATAGAGGCATTTTTAGGTAGTGCAGTTCATGATACGCTAGAGTGGGTCTACAAACATCCAGAAAAAGACTTTAATCTGGATGACATAATAAAATATTTCGCAGAATATTGGAACAAAGATTTTAAGGCCAATATGAAAATTGTAAAAGAAGATGTAACTCAAGAAACCTATTTCAATAAGGGAATTAAATTTCTTATTAATTATTTCTTAAAACATTCTCCATTCAAGGATAACACCATAGAAACAGAAAAGAAGATATTTATTACACTTGATGGCAACAGAGAATACCAAATGATGGGATATATTGATAGATTGGTTCATGATCCAAAGACAAATGTTTATGAAATCCATGATTATAAAACTGGTGCTGTAAAATCACAAAAAGATTTAGATAGAGATAGGCAGCTAGCATTATATTCAATAGGGGTCAGAGAAACCTTTAGGGATGCAAAAGACGTAAAACTAATATGGCACTTCTTAGATGCAAATAAAGAAATAACCTCATTTAGAACCATGGAACAACTACAAGAACTAAAAAGAGAAAGTATAGAATTAATCAAAAAAATTGAATCAACAACAGAGTTTCCAACAAAAAAATCAATATTATGTAACTGGTGTGAATATAAGAGTAAATGCCCAGAATTTACAAAACAATCTTTGCAGGAGTTTATGTGATGTGGTCATTATACGAAAATAATCAGTTACTCGAACCCTTAACTTTCACAAATGGAAAATCCCAAGCTGACGTTGTTAATGAGGTGATTAGGGCTACAGAAGAAGGATTTAAGATAATTTTCATTAGGGGAGTTTGTGGAACTGGTAAGTCTGCAATAGCATTAAATCTAGCAAAGCATTTTGGAAAGACTTCAATCGTGGTTCCCATAAAATCATTACAAGAACAATACATTCAAGATTATACTGAAAAAAAATATGTTCTAAAGGGCGATAAGAAATTAAAAATTTCTTCTATTCTAGGAAGAAAAAACTTCGAATGTAAATTTTTAGATGAAAAACCTGCACAAAGAGTCATTAGAGAAAAAGATTCTAAACTTTCAGATATATTTTCTGGTGTACAGCCAACAAGTCATGAAGATAAATCTGCAGATAATAAATTTTTACCTTGTAAAATTGAAATTAAAGATAAAAATGCTGCAGTTATAAAAAATTATATCAAACAAAACCCTTCCATAAAAAATTCTAACTTTCAATCTATTAATGAGGTAAAAAGAATGTCTATAGCTCCTGTCTGCCCATATTGGTCACCTATACTCCCTCAAGAATATGAGATTAAAAAATTTCAGGATGCTAAGAAATTAAATTATACAGGGCTAAATAACATAGGATTTACAATTTTCCAAAGAAAGCCTGGCTGCAAATATTATGAACAATATAATGCATATTCTGATTCAGATGTTATAATTTTTAACAGTCTAAAATATAAACTAGAAACTTTAATGAATCGAAAACCTCAAACAGAGTTAGAAATAATTGATGAATGCGATGAATTCTTAGATAGTTTTGCAAATCAAGAACGTATTAATTTAAACAGATTATCTTTTGCCCTTAATACAATTTTCCCAGAGGATGAGGAAAATAAAAAGATCCTAGAATCATTAACGGATATAACCGACACTATTAGAAGAAAATATACAGAATCAAGTGAGATTTTTGATCTGAATGGAACGATTATCGGGGATTTAATTAAAACTTTAATCTCAAACAATAACTTCCTACAAGATTGTGAAGTTGATGAATCAAATTATCTCTTTCAGATAAATGAAATTGCAACAATGTTTCATGATTATCTAAGTGAAACCTATTTTTCAGTAGAAAAAACCGAAAATGATATATCTATTAGTTTAATAACAACTAATTTAGAAAAGAGATTCAAGGAATTAGTTGATAAGAACAAGTTAATAGTTATGATGTCTGGAACCATTCATTCAGAATCTGTTTTAAAGAATATTTATGGGCTTGAAAATTTTAAGGTTATTGATGCAGAAACAAACACCCAGGGAATGTTAAATAAACTTAAACACGGATATGAGTTAGATTGCAAATATTCTAATTTCAAATCTGGAAAGATTTCCCGAGAAGACTTTCTAAAAACTTTTTCAAAGACTGTGGAGTCCGCAAAACCTCCTACTTTAGTCCACCTAACAAGCTTTCAAGATCTCCCTAATGAGTTTGAAAAACAATCTTACAACTTAATTCTTCCAACACAGCATGAGATTATTCATGAACAAAATAATGATCCTAAGGGATTAAGAATTCAGGATTTCAAAGATAAAAATTTCCCTGTATTATATACTACAAGATGTAATCGGGGGATAGATTTTCCAGGAGATACTTGCAATTCAATAATAATTTCAAGATTCCCTTATCCAAATATTTCCTCATTATTTTGGAAGATTCTTAAAAAAACTAATCCTCAACATTTCATGTCTTTTTATATGGATAAGGCTAGAAGGGAATTAACACAAAAGGTCTATAGGGGATTAAGATCAAAGGACGATAAGGTATACCTTTTATCTCCAGATATTCGTGTACTGGGGTTTGACTTGTAATTATTTTTTCTTTGGGTATCTCGTATCTAATCAATGTAAGAAGTATTCTAAAGGTAGGTTTATAGATTAATAATATGGAAAAGGTTGTTCGAGTTGTAATTATTATCTCTCTAAGAATATCTCGATTATGGGTCAGCCAATAATTATCTAGGATTAGGAATACCAATATATTTTTACTGAACTCTCACGAGGTTTCTAACTCAGTATTCTTTGAAGTAATCAATTGATAAATTGAATACAATATTCTAAACACAAATTCAATTATGAATATGAACACAACAAAAGTAACAATGTTATCAAATAAACTTGGTATCTGAGATATCTTAATTATAACCAAATCTGAATCAAAAAAACTACTCCCTAAAATAAATGCAGCCAATATCGTAAATGGCAAAATCTTTGCTAGATCCTTAGATAAATCTTCACTAATATAGGAGGTGACCCTTGTAGAGGCTATTATCGCTGCTGAAATTAATAATATCTGCAGAGTATTCTGACTTTCAGACAATACTAACAAGAAAATTGATAATATTGCAAACCAAAAGAAAACTAAAAATGGCAAAATAATCAGGTATTCTAATGCATATAATCCTACTGCTGCAACCTTCTCCAGAACAGGATGATTTGAATAATTATATTGACTTAAATTCAACTGAATAATATCTCGACTTGCAAGAAATCTATAGAATTTCCATATAAAGATACTATACATCAAAATTAATATTGTATAAACAATTAAACTGAATAGAACCTTCTGATCATCTGGGAACACATTTAGTGTATCTTGCAAAACTCCCTTAACCACATCTCCCTCTGCCATTTTTATTTAAAAAATGGTTGATTCGGAAATCTTTGATTTACATTATCTGCCATATTATCACTCTTTTTAATGTAAACAAAATAATATTAATAAACTTAACGGAACGATTTCTGTCTTTTACTTCTAGCTTTAGAATCGCCAGGCTTGTTTGGTTCCTTACGTCTGGTATCTGCAACTAGTAAGTTCTTATCATAATCAATAAAGGCTTTCTTCAAATCCTCATTTTTACTCATCTCAACTAAAGCTCTAGCAATAGCTAATCTACCTGCTTCTATTTGACTTTCACTTCCTCCACCCTTAACGTTCACACTAATATTAAATTTGAAATCTCCTAGAACTTTCTTAGTAATTTCAATAGGTTCATTAATTGTTAAGTTTCTAAAAAAATCCAAATTTTCAACTGGGATCTTATTTATCAAAATAATTCCATTCCCAGCTTCAATTGTTGCCTTAGCTATAGCTGTTTTTCTTTTCCCGCTAACTGTTAATCTATTTTTATCTATCATATTTTACTTGCTAATTCCTTTAATTCCATAAATTTCAATTTTCTTGGCGCATTAATTTTCATCATTTTTTCTTCTTTCATTTCCTCAGGAATACCATCATAGCATTTAACTCTTCCTAATGCCATCTTTCCTTGCCCCTTCCTATGGTCTGGCAACATACTACGAATGCTTCTCTTTAAAATCATATATGGGACATTAGACAACTTAGGACCCTTTTGAGAGTGCCCTCCCATCTTCCGAATTCTCCCAAACTTTTCAATAGTATCTTTCTTATTCCCTGTTAGTATTGTTTTTTCAGAGTTAACAATAGCCACCTCACTACCTTCAAGTGCTCTCTTAGCAGCAAAACTACTAACTCTTCCAAATACTGCTCCACTCCCATCAATTATTATTTTACTCATATTATAGTTACTCCTTCCATTTTAGGATTCTTTTCAATAGCTGTTCTGATACTTTTTAGTTCACAACCTGCCTTATTTAAACTTTCTCTGGCGCTTTCTGAAAATCCTAATGCCGCAATTCCAATCTTCCGACTGATATTTCCACTACCTAAAATTTTCCCAATAACTAGAATTTTATCTCCTTTTGCTTTTTCTAATTCATCTAAATTAATATTCTTATATTGACTACGAGGCGCAGAAAGCTTTTTAGCCAAATCTAACAAATTGTTTTTCTTAGCTAAATTAATAGTCTCGATTATCTCAAGATTTCTTTTAGTCTTAGTTCTCTTTGATAATGTAGTTTTACTTATATTATTTATCATTTTATTTTATCCAGAAGTAATTAACTTCTGCTATACGCTTGCACTTGCAGGTAAAAATATGTATTATTAGGGGTATTTAAACCTTGCTAAACTCAACAGTATATACCCAATCAACATTATAAAAATTTATTAAAATCACTTAACAGCTTTATCTAAAACTTTCAAGTTATCACTTAAAGCAGCAATAGCTGCTACAAAAATTTCTTTAACTTCTAACTGGCCCCAAGATTCAATTCCCAATTCTAATTCAAGAGTATCTTTAACAGCCTTAATCTTATTAATTTTTTCATCTGATAATCCCTTATTCTTCATTTCTTCTTCATCAAAGTCAGCTTTCCCATCATCATTTATATGTAAATAATCAAGTAGCTCAGAATCAAGTTTATGACTGTAATACATCAAACCAGGCGAATACTTAATGTGCTCAACACCTTTTCCTAATCTAGCTTCTCCCACAACTTCAATTTCTTGATCTTTATCTAAAAGAACTATCGGTAAATTTTCTTCAGCACCCGTACTTGGACTAAAATCTCCAGAAACTACATTTCCAGGACCCTTCATTTGTAATTTCAATTTAACTTCTTTATTTGCACCAGTCTTTATTGGAATCAATCCAATTCTATGGGCCAAGATTTCATCATACAATGCACTATCATTCTTAGTTATTTCAACTTCATCTATTGCCATAATCGGAACTTCAAGAACACTTCTTCTTATCGCGTTCGCTAAATCTGATTGCATGTCTGAAGTAAACTTAATCTTTTGCTTATCTTTATCATAATTATCTATCTTTATCATTGTATTATTGATTTTTTTAGGTTTTTAAACTCTTCGACCTCTTCGTCCACCCTTCTTTTTAGGTCCGCCTCTTGGAACATGAGTAGTATCCATTATACTTAAGATCTTGAATCCAGCTCTTGTCAAAGACTTAATAGCTGCATGAGTCCCCGGTCCAGGATTATTCTGCCCAGTTTTTGCTCTTACCTTAACATAGAATCCAGTTATACCGTTGTCCTTAGCCTCCTCAGCAACTCTTTGAGCAATAAACATGGCAATTGTAGGATTAGCCTTTAATCTATCCTGCTTAGTACTCTGCCCTCCAGTAAACTTAGCTATACTTTTACCTGATAAGTCTGTTAGGTTCATTATAGTATTATTAAAAGTTGTATAAATATTTAAAACTCCAATCCTCTCTACTCTTTCTTTTCTTATTTCTTTCTTTTCCTCTACCTTATCCTTAGTTTTATCATCTGTATCATCTGATTTACCTTCTTTAGTCTTATCAGTATCTTTTTCTTCAGCAGCTTTTTTTGCTTCAGCTTCTTCTATTTCTTCAGCTTGAGTCTTTTCTTCGATTTTTTCTTCTGCCATTATTCAGTCTCCTCCTTAGTATCTTCAGCATCTTCAGATGCTACATTTACATCATTATCTTCAGTCTTAGATCCTTCTACTTTCTCTTCTTCAGCTGGTGCCACATCTTCCTTTTTATCTTCAACTGGAACTTCTTCTACTTTCTCTTCTTCAGCTACAGATGCTTCTTCCTTAACAACTTCTTCATCAGATTTCTCTGCAACATCAACACCTTCCTTACTAGCCATTATATCATCATCACTTTCGCTAGCTATCTCTTCCTTTATTTTTTCTTCTTTAGATTTAGGTTTAGCAACTCTCAATGTAATATTTAATTTAACTTGAGCCTCTTCTTTTGAAGTAACCATATATGAGGGAACATTAACAATTTGATCCCCTATTGAAACATGCTTATGTGCAATTAATTGTCTTGCTTGTTTAGGGGTTGTAGTTAGTCCCTTACTCACTAAAACAGTCTGCAATCTTCGTCCAAGCCAATCTTCCTTATTTAATGCCAAGGTATCTGCAATACTTTCTATCTTAAATCCGCGAGCTTGCAATCTCTCTATAAATGCATTTTTTTCTTCATCACTCGCAGTAATTAATTGTTTAGCCAAATTTCTAACCCTCCCTATAGAGGCATCAGCCTTCCAAATTTCTTTTTTATTCTTCAGACCATATTTCTCTTTAAGAACATTCTCATCTTCAATCCTTATCTTATCAAAAGGTTTCTGCGGCCGACTATATTTCTTTTTTTGTCTAATCATTTTAACGTACCCTCTAGAACCCCAGTTATACCTCTGTAAATTTCTGAATCATGATTTCCAATTTCTGTCATCCTATGTAGAGATTCCGCTCTAATTGTTTCTCCCTGGCCCCTATGGGTAATTAAATGGGATCCAAAACCAGGATTATATATGTATCCAGCTCCATCTAGAAATGAGACTGTTCCTGCAAAAACCTTGGGTCTAATAGAATAATAATTGCCGGCTCTCAATGCTATTCCATTATTATCTTTCAATTCTTCTCCATGTAACATTACCATTCTACTTCTTACCCTTTACCCCCACAGCTTTCTTCTTACCCTTTGCTCTAAAGTTTGATCTTGTTCTTTGCCCTCTAGTTGGATGCTTGAATGCGTGTCGAAGCCCCCTATAGGATCTTATTTTCTTTAAACGTCTTATATCAAACTCCTTCTTCATATCCAGGTCAGTTGAAATCAAATGACTATCTTTCCCAGTCTCAAAATCATTTTGTCTATTCATCAAAAAACTTGGGATTTGCGGATTCTTCAAAAATTCAGTTATCTTAGTTATGTCTGCTTCATTCAATTCAGAAATTTTAGCATTAACATCAATCTTTAATATTTTACAAACAGCATTACTGATTGTCCAAGAAATACCCTTAATATAAGTTAAACCCGTTAGAATATTTTTATGACCTGGAATATCTGTTTGCACAATTCTCACTATGCTTGCAAGTTCCTGTTTTGGTTCTCTTCGAGTTGCGCCTTCTTCCTGCGCAACACCTGCTTTATCTACTTTTTCTTCAGGCATTTTTTGTAATCATATATCTATCCTTAAATATTTCCTTTTTTAAACCTTTCTAATCTTTTATGAATTTAAATGATCAGAAATTTTTGATTTCTAAGGGCTTTTTATTTCCCAAGAAATAAATGATATTTTTCCCTCCCCGTAATTTCCTCCACCATTCTCTTTTCTATGGCCTTCTTAGGGTCGGGTAAATTAGGAACTCGATCTTTCAAATTAATAAATGAGCTAAATGGCTTCTTCTTTCTTTCTTCAAGTATAGATTCTGTATGTTTCTTACCAAATCCAGGTAATAATTCAAACTGATGCAATCTGGTATTAATAGCTTCAGCGATATTAAAGAAATCAACAAATTTCTTTTCATCTTCATTTATCTGTTTATCGATAAATTCCATTAATTGACCTTTAGTTGTCTCTGTTAACTTAGAATCTTGTAATCTTCCTTGGATGTAATAAATTTGATCTCGCTTACCTTCTCCAATATATACTTCTTCTCCAACTTCAAGTTTTACTCCTCGTCTTGGAATTAATTGTAAAAGTGTAAAATTTTTAACACCAATAGCTTGAGCTATAGGCATCATTTTTTTGTCCAGGGGATAACCATAGGGCAAGTAATCTAAGACTAAAGCATGTTCTTCTTTTTCCATTTCCAAACCTACTTCGAGTTTTTGACAATCTCAAGAATTTTATTTGTTTCCTCTTCGTTCAAGCTAACATCAGTGAAAATCTTATTCAAATCACTTGCGTCTGCTGGTAACAGGTCTACTATCTTAACTATATGATCTCTTTTTACTTTAATAGAGTCTAAAGATTCCATCTCTTCCTTAATCTTCTTAGCCTGAGCAGGTGCAGCTTTCACAAATTTCTTCAAATAAATTTCCATCTCTTCCTTCTTTGGACTATCCTCTATCTCTGCAATTATTTCTTGCACTTCATTCATATTTATTGGAGTTCTATCAAGTATCATTTTAACTTCTTTAAATGAACAGGGTGAATTATATAAGTTTTTTCCTTATTCAAATCATTTATTTTTACAATATATGAACTTCCACGAAGTTCTTCAACAACTCCAGATCTTCCCTGTAATTGCTTTGGAAACTTAGGTTGTACTGATAACTCTCTTTTTACTGCTACACGATCTCCCTTCTCAAATTTCTGAAAGTACTGACTAAGTTTAAGCTTCCCTTTCTCACGAACAGATTTTCTCTTTAACATAATTTTTCTAGAATTAGTACGTTTTTAAAGGTTACTGAACCGCAGCTCTGTCCGGAGTCACATAATTCTATGGTTAGACAGCAAATTTTCATCGAGTTTACCTCGTGAAAATTTACTAATTATCTTCGTCCGGAAGCATTCCGGACAGAGCTTGAACCGCAGTTCAGATAGATTCATGGCCCCTTAACTAATATTTGAAGGTTACTCTCTCAAAATATAATCAAAATTTACCTTGATCCAAATCTCCTCGTCCACTAGCTTCCTTCATATTCTGAATAATGGTAGCAAACATCTTTTCTCCAAATGCTCCCACACCACATCTCTGACAAAAATCAATTATATTTCGATCATCTAATTCACATTTACAATAAATACACTTCTTCATACTACCATCCTCTTTCAAATAAATCATTCAAAATACTATATAAATATTTATGTAAAATTATTTGTTATTTTTCTTAGAAGCTCTTTTCTTCAATCTTCTATAAATTAAATATAAAATTATAATAAAAACTATTCCAACAATATATCCAGAACTAACACTCTTTTCCATTAACCCTAATTCAACAGCTCGATCCTCATTATACAAGTTAAGATTAACATTAAAATTATCCGTATATTGATTATTCAAATCATCCCTATAACTAACAATAACTGGAAGGTTAACAATATTCCCAACATTCTTATCAAAGTATGCATTTACTTTTACTGAATCAAAATCATCACTATCTATATCTCCAATGTATTGGTTATCTCCGACCAAAACATTATACTGCCCATCCCCTAATTGAACTTCAACAAACTTTGCATCACTCAATCCTTTATTTGTTATGGTAACAAAAAACTCATTATCTTTACCTTTCAATAACAAACCATCTTCAACATCTGCATCAATTTCTGGCTTTGAATCAACAACAATGCTAATTAAAGAATTTTTAACTTTATCCTTGCTATCTTGAACATAATTAATTATTACTGGAATTTTATAAATTCCAGCTTGAGCATTATTTAATGCAATTATTTGAAACTCTGCAAATTCAGTATCATCTTCTTCGATCAAGTCAATACTATATTCTGAAGAAGAGTCATAGGGAGCAAAAGGAACATTTTGTAGATCTAAAGTAATACTAACGTCTTCCACATCATCTTCAGCCTCATTATCTAGGCCAATTGTAACTCTTGTAGTTTTACCTGGCTTAATTTCTTCACTAACTGCAACTGAATCAATCGTTAGGGCACTTACACTATTCATCAATGCAAAACTAACTGTGCTAAATAGCATTAATCCTAGCATTAATATTGCCAAACTTGTTCTTAGTACTTTATTCATACTTTTAACATCAAGAAACCTCTTATAAATCTTTCTATTTGTAACCTCTGAGCAGTTAATACATATCCCAATAAAACTTATAACCAGATCCTGCCTATAATGGTTATGAAAACAAAAATTTCAAGAGAAGAAACTCAAAAACAAATTTCAAATATCTTTTCAAACAATCCCTCCCCAAAAGAAATCAAGAAGGCCAAAACTCTAGCTTCATCAAAAAATATCAAACTTACTCATTATAAGAAGAAATTCTGTAAGGAATGCCTAACTTATTTCAATTCAGATAACCATCAAGTTAGATTCAAAAAACCTCTTATGATAATTATGTGTAAGAATTGTAATCACTCAAGCAGATACAAACTTTAATCATTACTTGTCTCTTTATCTGCATATACAATTTCTCTTGAACCATCAGCACCATATAATATTGTCCCTATATATTCTCCCCAGGGGTCCACAGGTCTCTCTAAGGGATCTTCTTGCCTAGGTCTTTCTAAACGAAATCTCTCAAATTGCCTATCAACATTAACCATCAATCTAAAAGGAATTAGGAGTTTATAATTATTATTATAAACGCCCCGGACAGGATTCGAACCTGCGACCCCGTCCTTAGGAGGGACGTGCTCTAATCCAGCTGAGCTACCGGAGCATTAAAACTCATAAAATACCTACCTTTAAAAACCCTTTTTATCTCGCAATTTCATGATAAGTATAAAAATACTAGGAACAATAGACCTAATAACAGCAATCCTATTTTGGGTTTTTGCAGTCTTTAACCTAGTTGGACTTACTCAGATAATCACATTCTTAGGAATATTCCTATTAGTTAAGGGAATAGTTTTCGCAACAACTGCAGATATTGCAAGCGCTCTTGACATAATCAGTGCACTAATTATCATAACTGCAAGTTCATTCAATGTCCACATTTTATTTGTAATAGTTGTAGCAATTTACCTTGCACAGAAGGGATTATTTAGTTGGTTTAATTAACCAAAAAGCTCATCAAGTACATCTCTAAAGGTTTTTTCTAATCGAAATAATTTTGCATCATTTTCACTTATTCTTCTAAAACCTAGATTGCACTCAAATCCATTTTTAAACAGGGGGATATCCTTCTCAAAATATAATCTTCCCAATTCTTGCTTCTTGCCACCCATATTCATAGAAGCATTATATGCCCCATAAGTTCCTCTAAATTCTAATTCATTTCCCAAATCTTTAACAACTACAGGAACATTATCAGAGACTCTTACTGACGCTAGGTCTAATGTTTCAGTACCATCTACCCAATTTACCTTATAATATTCTGTCATTTTAATTTGAATGCGGGAGAAGGATTCGAAGGCTGAGTGTACGTAAGTACTGAAGCCCCCGGAAATCCTAAGGATTTACTTAGCCTACAACTTGTGATTCAAGTTGTAGTGTGAAGAATCTCTTCTCATAATATATCTACTATTGATTAATGCAGGGAGGAGGATTCGAACCCCCGAAGGCACTAAGCCATGAGATTTTGAGTCTCACCCGTTTGACCACTTCGGTATCCCTGCATGTTTTTCATAATAATTAACCCTATAAAAACCTATTTACTACAACACAATATCTTCCCTTTTCATAGCCTTCCTAATTTCACTATACCAAAAAGCATACCCTTCATCAGTCAAATGCAACCTATCTGGAGCATAATATTTTTCAATATCTGTACTAAACAAATCTTTATTTTTTCCTTTAAATAAATCTACATAAATGGTATCTGTTTTTTTACATAATTCCAGGTATATCTCCCGAACTTTTTTTGTTCTATATGAATAATATTTATTCAATGGAAAATAAAACACAGGTGCCAGCCCCACATTACCTGAATGCAAAATAACTACATTATCAGATCTATTATTGGCCTCGGTAAGAAGCTTATCAACTCGCATGCGAATTTCTTCATAATCTGTATTCCTCAAGATATCATTCGCACCTATTTGAATAACTATCAAATCATACTTCTTACTTAATGTTTCAGGAAATGGATCTAATCCTTGTAATCTTAGACCACTTTTGGCTATAGTTTCAATATGTGCTTGAGAATAGTCTTTCCCAAATCTACCTGCAATAGAATACTTACTATCTGAACTCCCAATTCCTACTGCAGTACTATCCCCCAAAACTAATATTTTCTTATTAGCATCTAAATCATGTCTCTGAAAGCCATTAGTACTTTCAATAATTGCTGCTGCTTTTTTCTTACCTAAACTAATGGTCATAAATTGATTAACGCCCATTAATATGATTATGACTAGAATGATAATCAAAATTATCCACAATCTTTTCATTCTTATTACTAATCAGTAAGCTTTATAAACACTAATTTCACACTATTATTGAAGACGACCACAATAGTTTGGAAATACCTGATCTCATTCCGAATTCAGAAGTCAAGCTTACTATGTTGTGGAAATAGTTTCCGAAGGGAAGTGAAATTCACGAGTTGTCTTTCTTTTAATATTAAAACAACCAAAAACAAAATGATAATACCAATAAGATGTTTCAGCTGCGGAAAACCAATAGGTCACCTATGGGAAGATTTCAAGAAAAGGACAGAAACAGAAGATTCTAAAAAGGTTATGGATGAGATAGGTCTAGAAAGATACTGTTGCAGATCTGTTTTCCTAGGCCAAGTAGACACACTAGAATTAGTTAACAAGTTTAAGAAGTTCTAATTACCAAAATCTTTAAATACAAACAATAACGATAGTTAATTACTAATTAAAATGACATTTACATTACCTGATTTAAAGTTTGAATTTGATACATTAGAGCCTCATATAGATAAGGAGACAATGGAAATTCACCATGATAAGCATCATGCTGGCTATGTTAAGAAACTTATTGCTGCACTTGAGGGAACAGACTTAGAAAACAAAGAAATTAGTGAAATCCTTAAAGATATAGGTTCAGTTCCTGAAGATAAAAGAAAGGCAGTGATAAATAACGGAGGGGGGCATGCAAATCATACTCTATTCTGGGAAGTACTTTCACCAAATAAAACTGAACTAACTGGAGAATTAGCTGAAGCAATTAATTCTAAGTTTGGAAGCTTTGAAGAATTTAAAACAAAATTCAGTGAAGCAGCAGCAACAAGATTTGGTAGTGGCTGGGCATGGTTAGTCATAAACAACGGAGAACTAGAAATCACCAGCACAGCAAATCAAGATTCACCTTTAATGAATAATCAAACTCCAATTCTGGGATTAGATGTCTGGGAACACGCCTACTATCTAAAATATCAAAATAAAAGGCCAGATTATATAGAGGCATTTTTTAATGTAGTTAACTGGGACAAGGTAGCTGAAAATTTTTCATCAGCAAAACAATAATTATTTAAACTAATAAAACTTATACTAAACATGGCAAAACAAGAAACACAACAATTAATTTCAAGAGATACAATTATTTCAAATATACTATTAATAAGGCCAACAAAATCAGCTTTGCTAACTGAGATGTTACTCGACTTTGGTATACACTGCGTGGGATGTGGTGCTTCTTCAATTGAAACTCTGGGGCAAGGAGTACTGGGTCATGGATATACTGAAGAACAATTAGATAAACTAATTGCAGACTTAAACAAAGTAATAGGTTCTGAATCTTCAGATGCTGACTTAAAGGTAATTAATACTTCTGACTTTGCTCTAACACTTACCTCTATTGCAGTTTCTAAGGTAAAGGAAGCGATGAAATCACAAGGTAAAAATGAAACTGCCACATTAAGGGTGTCTGTACTTTCCGGAGGATGTTCTGGATTTATGTACGACTTACAGTTTATGGACAAACCATCTACTGATGATTTGAATTTTAAACAAGATGGCTTAAATATAGGTGTTGATAAGAGCAGCACAGAACAACTTAATAATATTGAGATAGATTTTGTAGACACTCTTAACGAATCTGGTTTCAAATTTAACAATCCAAACCAGTCTGATGGTTGTGGATGCGGAAAGAGTTTTAATTAAGTTTTTTAACCCATTTTTTCACATAATTATATGAAACAATTTCCAAAACTAAATTCTTATGCAATCCTTTCTCCCATGGCAGGAGTTACTGACGTAGCTTTTAGAGCGCTCTGTAAAAAATACGGGGCTGCAATGACTTGCACTGAATTCTTACATTCAACAGCTATTAATAGGAAAAACAAAAAAACACTCTCAATGTTAAAAACCGATCCCATCGAAAACCCAAAACAAATTCAACTTTTTGGGGCTTCAATAGATGAAGTTATTAAAGCTGCAAAATTTGTAGAAAAAGATTTTGATATTATAGACATCAATTGCGGATGCCCTGCTTGGAAAGTTATCAAAACAGGGGCAGGAAGTGAATTAATGAAAGAACCTGAACAACTAGGAATTTTAATCAAAAAATTGAACAATTCAGTTAAGATCCCAATAACAATAAAAATCAGAGCAGGAATTGATGAGGGACATATCAATGCAATAAAAATAGCAAAGATTGCGGAAAGGTGTGGTGTAGCTGCAATAGCAGTTCATGGGAGAACCCAAAAGCAAGGGTACTCCGGAAAGTCTGATTGGGAATTAATTAAAAAGGTTAAACAAGAATTAAAAATTCCAGTCATAGGTAATGGTGACGTTTTCACACCTGAAGATTTCAAAGAAAAACTTGAACAATCAGGAGTAGATTATATTTTAGTAGCAAGAGGGGCCATAGGTAATCCTTACATCTTCAAACAAATTGATGATTACATGAAAACTGGAAAATATGATCATAAAGATCCTCTGGATCTTTTCAAGGAATATCTAGATTTGGCAAAGAAACACAAGATAGAATTCAATCAGATAAAATCTCAAGCAGTTAATTTCACAAAAGGAATCAGAGGTTCGGCTAAATTAAGGCAACTACTGGTAACATCTAAGAATCTAATTGAAATTCAAAAAAATATAGATGAATTTAAAAAAGCCAATTAATACCAAATTATCATGGCAAATACTAATTATTTATTATCTCTAAACCAAGAAATGTGGGAAGAGGCTGCAGATAGGGCAGAATCTTTGAGGAGAGAATTTTCTAGGGTTCCAGAGTATATTATAGACTCGATGAGAAGAACCATGAGAGTAAGGAATACGATACCAATGATGCATCATTGCTTGGAATCTAATGCCTACACTAATTAACAACACTTAAAAAGCAATAACCTTCCATTCTATTATGTACAAACTAGATTTAGACAAACTTATTTCAACAATAAAACAACAAAAAGCTAAACAAGTTCTTATCCAGCTACCTGATGGCATGAAACAAAAGGCTAATCTTGTAGTTGATGCAGTTGAGGAACAAACTTCAGCTAAGGCTTTCATATGGCTAGGAAGCTGTTATGGATCATGTGACCTGCCCTTAGGAATGGATATTCTTAATATAGATTTAGTTGTTCAATGGGGCCATAATAAATTTAATAAGGAGATGTGGTAAATGCCTAGATTATTATTACTAGATGCGAAGTGGGATGGGGAATTAAAACTTACTAAAACTCTTAAAGATCATCTTAAAAAAACAAAAATTAAATCAATTGACCTATTTGCTTCAACACAATTTGCAGAAATTGAAAATCTATTAAAAGAATTTAAGAAACTTAAAATAAAAGTTAATATCCAAAAAGCTAAAAGAACAAATAAACCTCTGCAAATTTTAGGTTGCGATTGCTACCCCGATTCTTTTGAAAAAACTTTAAAATCTGATATGATACTATATCTTGGAGATGGAATGTTTCATCCTAAAGCTTTAATTTTGGCAGTGGATAGGCCAATAACAATTTTTGACCCAATTTCAGATAAAATAAAAGTTGTAGACAGAAAAGATCTACAAAGAGAATTAAACAAAAAGAAAGCAAATCTAAAAATATATCTAAATTCAGATAAAATTGGAATTCTAGTCACAATAAAACCAGGACAACAATATTTCCTAGCAGCAAAGAAACTAAAACAACAATTAGAAAAAGAAGATAAAAATGCCTACATTTTTATTGATGATACACTAAATCCCTCACACTACGAAAACTATCCCTTCATACAGTGCTGGGTAAATACCGCGTGCCCAAGAATCGGTACAGATGATATTGTAAATATCAATCAACCAATGATTAATCTGCGTGATGCACTAGATCCAAGTAGAGCTTTTGTGGAGTTGGAAAAATGACCTCCCTTAAAATAATCCAACCCTCAACTCCAAAGGCAGAAGAAATTACTTCTCAACTTTCTGAGTCGCAGCAAAAAAAACTACATAAACAAGGCTATCGCCTTGTTGGAGGACATTCAGCAGTTAAAATATGCGAATGGACGCGTAATTCATTAAGGGGAACTGGAGCTTGCTACAAATTTGCTTTCTACGGAATAAGAAGCCACCAATGCCTACAAATGACAACTTCAATGTTCTGTGCCTCACGTTGTAAATTCTGCTGGAGGGGACAAAAGGCCCCTGTATCAGAGGACTGGTACGGTCCAATTGACTCCCCAGAACATATAATTAATCACGCAATGGATGAACACCTAAAACTTTTAGTAGGTTTCAAGGGAATGGGCTATGAGAAAGCTGATAAAAAGCATGTTGATGAAATGGGGGATATAAGGCACGTTGCACTTTCACTTACTGGAGAACCAATAACATATCCATTAATTGGAGAAATCCTTGATGCATTTCATAAAAGAAGAATTTCTACATTCCTAGTAACTAATGCACAATATCCCGAAGCTATAGAGAAAATAAATAATGTCACCCAACTTTACCTTAGCATTGACGCACCAAATAAGGAACTCCTTAAGAAGATAGACAATCCATTATTACCAGACTTCTGGGAGAGAATGATCAAGTCCTTAGATCTTCTAAAAACAAGAAAATATCGAACTTGCATCAGGCTTACTATGATCAAAAATGAAAATATGGATAATGAAGATCAATATGCAGATCTAATTAGAAGAGGAAATCCTGGCGTTATAGAACTTAAGTCTTATGTTCATGTGGGCGAAAGCCGAAGATTCTACAGCCAAGAGAACATGCCTACCTTAGATGAAATGAAAGTATTCATGGATAAACTTCTTAAGGTCCTCCCAGAATATGAATATATTAGACAACATGTTCCTTCTCGTGCTATACTATTAATAAGAAAAGATCTCAAAAGAAAAGCATGGATTAATTTTCCAAAATTCTTTGATTTAATTGAAGAAGGAAAAATTCCTGATACTGAAAGTTATTCTTCAGTTATTATGACTGGGAATTAATATAGAAAGTCTTAACAACACAGTACTTTTTTTGAAGAGAAGGGACCATATAATTTTTGGGGGTTGGGAAAAAAGTACGTGCAGTGGACTTGTCCACTAGCAGCACATATCACAATCTTTCTCAATACTACTATCATGGCTCCTATGAAACTCACACAAACTATCACTCCCACGAAACTTAACACATAAATTATAAATTTCTTTATTTGCTTCAATCTTATCATTAACTATTCTCTTTGCAGCTTCTTCAATTAATTTAAGTTCATTTTCTTCAAACTTCATCTCACTACCCCTCTTAGACTTAAGATACTGACTAACTGCACTCTCAGTAATCTCTAATGCTTCAGAGATCTTCTTCTGATTCATATCGTGGTTCTCTAAAAAAGCTTTAGCTAATTCCCGTCTTATTCCTGGAATTAAATACCAAACTTCAATCTCTTGGGGCATAGATTTCATAAATAGATGATGATAGTTAAATATTTAAGTCTTCCTTAAAGTATCTAAGTATGAAATTAATCAACTACGAAGTAGCATTATTAGGGGAGTTGCATCTAGGGAACCTTAGGTGCCCTAGATCATGAAGCCTAGAAAAAAACTACATAAATTCGTTTCAAAAATCTTAGGCATAAAAGATATTTCACAAGATACAAAACACATAACAATTTCAATCCCAGAAGATTTTGATTTCTATCCTGGACAATTTATTTCCATAATACTAAATATTGATGGGCTAGAATTCCGTAGACCTTATTCAATAGCTTCTAAACCTCAAAAAGGCGAGTTAGATCTTTGTATAAAAATCCTGCCAGATGGGAGGGCAACACCATTGATATCAAAATACAATGTAGGAGATGAAATAGATTTAATGGGCCCAATGGGTGGATTCTATATAGAAGATCAATCTCTAGCAAAGGCAATAACTTTTATTTCAACAGGAACTGGAGTAGCTCCATTTAGATCAATTATCACACACCTACTTGAACATAGTTTTGATAAGCAAATAACTCTTCTAACAGGCTATAGATTTGAAGCAAACACATTATATGAAAATGAATTCAAAAAACTAGAAGAAAAATATCCTAATTTCAAATATCATAGGATATGTAGCCGAGAGGGTGAAAAAGGATATGTGCAAGAATTAATTAATAAAAATTTAAATAAAGATGCAGATTATTATATATGTGGTCTTAAGGAGATGGTTAATTCAGTAACTGAGCACTTAGAAGAAAAAGATATTCCTGAAGAAAATATTTTCCTTGAGAAATATGATTAGAAAAACTTAAATACTTTGTCTTACATAGTCCTACATGGAACCAATAACCATTAGATTTGAAGATACGCTATTAGAAAAGATATCAACTGTCATGAAAAGACACCATTATTCAACAAAAACTGAATTTATCCGAGAAGCGATTCGAGAAAAAATCAAAGATCTAGAAAAAGAAGAAGCCTTGGCAAGAGTAAGAAAAATCTATGGATCTTCAAAGAGAAAAACTAATCATGAGCAATTAAAAAAGGCAAGAGAAGAAGTTTCAGAAGAACTAATGAATGAATTCAATTTGAAATAAAATCTTCTGGCAATTTAGAAATCGTAATATCTTTCAATTCTTGAAAATCCTTATCTCTACTAATAAGCTGAGCATCATTTTCCCTTGATAAGACTTCATGCAAAACATCAGCTAAAGAAATACCTCTTTCAATTGAAATCCTATAGGCCTATCTCACATTTTCATCATACACATGAACTTTCCTAATATTGTCTGGTTTAGCAATTCTAAATATATCCAATATTTCTTCCTGTGAATAACCCAACTTTTTTAATTCTCTAACAACAATATTAGAATATAAAATTATTTTATTTTCATCAACTAGTTTATTATTCAGTTTTAAAGCCTTTTCACCATTCACCCCTCTTTCCTCATAAAAATCCAACCAGATTGAGGTATCTAGGTAAAAATTGTTTGTTTTTTCAAGGATCATAAATAACTAATCTAAATATAGTTTATATCTTCTTTGAAAAGTATGATTAAATATTATAATTTAAGCTCCACTCATTTTGAGATCTAAAAATTTCATTGAAACTTAGTTCATCTGGCCCCAATCCATAAATTCTACTTCTTTTACTTTTTGACACTTGAATTATTCTAGCCCCATAATCTACATTAGATTCCCCAGCACCAACTAACTTATATCTATCTCCTCTTTCAGGAGTAGTATACATAATATTCTCTGAAACTGGAAAATTAATCCCAATAAGAAATTCTCTAAGGATATTATTATGTGAGCCATGATGATCTTCAGCAAACCTTAGAAATTTTCTTGAACCATCAATCACTAGTTGGATATATTTAACCTCATCACTAGATTTCTGGGGCCAATTTACAACTTCAATATCTTTTAAATCCATTTTAATAGATAATTTTCCAATTTATAAATCTATTTCCGGCCTTGTCCATAATGATATAGAAAATTAGTTATTTGAGTGAAAACTATTTTAGTTATGAATCAAAAACAAATCACTCAGATTAATAATCCTATAAATCGGGAATTTATAAATTCTTTCCATAGGCTTGGTTTGCCTATGCACTTCAATCATTATGGAAATAAAGAATTCTCAAATTATCAGCGTGTTGCGCTGATAATTTTGTATAGGAGATCAAAGAAATCTCTAAGAGATTTTACAAAAGAACTGCATGAATCGCTTTGGATAAATTGGTTAGATCTTAGGAAAGTTCCTAAGAAAAGTACAATTCATTTATGGTTGAAATTATTTAACATGCGGCACATTCGCATGTTAAATTCTGTCTTGTTAACTCATAAGACTAGACTTACAGCGGTTGATGGCACAGGTTTTGATAGCTGGCAGAGGAGAAGACATTATGCAAAAAGAATTGGTGAACCTAACATGCCTTATGCTAAAGCAGATCTATTTGTCGAAGTGAACTCTAAGGAAATCTTAGATTTCTCGCTTCACTGTCACAGGATAGCAGATGTTCGAGCTGCAGAATACTTCTTTAAGCGCTCCAAGATTAGTGGGTTAACAATTCTAGCAGATGGAGCTTATGATAGCGAGCCATTGCATCAGATTGTAAGAAATAAGGGAGCGAAGCTATTCGCTCCAGTTAGGAAAAACTCAGGCAATAAACCAAGGGGAAAATATCGTAAAGAATGTGTAGAGTTACCAGAATTTCAAGGAATGCGAAGCATTGTTGAAACAATTAATTTTATGTTAAAGCAAACACAAATTTCTTGCTTGAAAAGCAAGAAAAGTATTATGAAACAAAGGGAGTTTGGGTGGCATGTTGTGTTACACAATATTAAGAGAAAAATATTGTTAGGAGAATCTTTGGAAAAACAAGAAATTCTTTTTTTGTTAATAGTTGAGAATCAACTATTATGGACAAGGCCTCTATTTCCACAACATTTATAAAGATTCTTAACTATCGTTAAGTTTATGACAGACTTACAAATAATACAGCCTACTGAAGAAGAACAAAAAGGATTAGAGGAAACTTTCGAAATAAATAGAGAAACCTATGATCATTATAATGAAGAAGATCTTAACTTTAAAGCTGAACCTGGAATAAATGAGGATCTTGTAAGAGCTATTTCTAAAGATAAAAATGAACCTGAATGGATGCTTAAAATTAGACTTAGGGGCTTAAAGATTTTTAATGAATTTAAAACTCCAACTTGGGGGCCAGACATTTCAGATTTAGATCTACAAGAGATAGTTTACTATATGAAACCTAATGCACAGAAAAACTCAACTTCTTGGGATGATGTACCTGAAGATATAAAAAATACATACGAGAAATTAGGAATACCTCAGGCAGAAAAAGAAGCACTTGGTGGAGTTGGAGCCCAGTATGAATCTGAAGTTGTCTATCATAGTTTGAAAAAAGAATTAAAGGAAAAAGGAGTAATTTTCCTAGACATGGATGAAGCAGTTAAGGAATATCCCGATTTAGTTAAGAAATATTTTATGACTTCTTGTGTTCCAATAAATCTTCATAAGTTTACTGCTCTTCACGCTGCAGTATGGTCTGGTGGAACTTTCATATATATTCCAAAGGGCGTAAAATTCTCTGAACCACTTCAGGCTTATTTCAGAATGAATGCTAAAAAGGGAGGACAATTTGAACACACACTCATAATTGCAGATGAAGATTCAGAAGTTCATTACATAGAAGGATGCAGTGCACCTCAATACACAGAAAATTCCCTTCACGCTGGCTGCGTAGAAATCCACGTATTAAAAAATGCAAGAGCTAGATACTCAAGTATTGAAAACTGGTCAAGAAATACCTATAACCTAAACACAAAAAGGGCAATGGTCCACGATAATGGATTAATTGAATGGGTAAATGGGAATATGGGAAGCAAAGTTACTATGCTCTACCCAACTTCTATTTTAATTGGAGATGGAGCAAAGTCTGACTTCTTAGGTATTGCATTTGCAGGTAAGGATCAACACCAAGATACGGGAACTAAGGTCCATCATTTAGCTTCTAACACCTCAAGTACCGTTCGTTCAAAAAGCATTAGTAAGGAAGGTGGAATAACTAGCTACAGGGGATTAATTCAAATAAAAAAGGGAGCAAAGAATTGTAAATCTCATGTTGAATGTGATGCCCTAATGATGGACAATATTTCAAAAAGTAATACATTTCCCTTTATGGATGTTAGAGAAAATAATGTTGATTTAGGGCACGAAGCAACAGTCGGAAGAATAAGCGATGAACAAATTTTCTATTTACAGAGTAGAGGCCTTACACAAGAACAGGCCTCTCAAATGATAGT